>Ga0123357_10005612_pt1 | contig 15094 bp, 8 predicted proteins | sample TergutEmb28metaG_FD_89873 | JGI IMG/M metagenome (GOLD analysis project Ga0123357, IMG submission 89873) | Embiratermes neotenicus P4 segment gut microbial communities from Petit-Saut dam, French Guiana - Emb289 P4 | ecosystem: Host-associated > Arthropoda: Insects > Digestive system > Gut ... | reverse complement strand
TGTGTAACTTCCCAAGGGTCATACTTTGAAGGAGATCACTTGTAATTTCAGGTGAGTCCAATAGACATTTAAATAAAAAATCAGTACACTTACTTTTGAGACAGACCTCGTATGTAAAGGTAAAGCAGTCCCGTTAGAGGCCTGGACAGGCCCAGAGGGTTCCAGGAAGTTAAGGATCCTAGATTTCGTGACAATGGCTCAGGATGGTGGTAAGGTTGTCAGCCTTACGCACTGGCCGCTTTTTACCCCCAGGAAATACTCCTGATACTCGTTTCTGTTAGAGGCTGAGTCGACCCCAGGGCAATAGTGCGATCGGAAGGATTTTATGTCAATGAAAATGACACCAGCTGGGATCGAACCAGCGACCTTCCGATTTGTAGCACAGCACCTTAACCACTACACATACCTACATATGTACCATGTTGAATTTACAGTGTAAAAAAACTTAGAAGTCCAAACCTTAAATGGCTTGTGCAAGTTTTCTTATATTGCAACCCACTTTGTTCTAGATTTAACACTTTCCTCAATTTTACACCAATTTCAGGTGGTCTCTAAAGAAGCACAAGATGAGGGTTTTACCATATATCTGCAGTTACTATCCGTATCTGGAGACTTTCTCCTCCATCCACAGCAAGAAACACCCTAGAGTCATCACTCACCCCAGTCGGTCATGCCGTGATCAGCTGTGAAGATGTATGCCGTTTTATCATCATGTTGAAAGAACTCCTCCACCATCTCCTCAACTTTCTTGATTCCTGCATCAACAACTCTTACATTCTCCTTGTATTCTCTGTTTCAAAGCAAAATAGAAAAAGTATAGAAATGAAACATTTATAAGTTATGTTTTACAGATATCAGTAACAGTAATAAACGTGAGGGTTGTTTGACCGTGCATCTTCCTCATGAAATAATTTGAAATGCCAACTTGATGCAACAAGGTAATTTTATTAATGTATTCTTAACTCGACATGTTTCGAGTACTTACGTCCATCATCAGGAGCACTGGATGTTGAGTTGCAGCATATGATTTTCTGCACTGCAAAGAATGACGTAATATGAAGTGTGTGTGTAGTGGCTGTACGCTGTGTTATAAAGTGTTTATCAGTGCGGTCTATGGAGTATTGTACAGGTCTGTTTGTGTGGGGACTTAAACCTCCACCATGAACCCCCACTACACACACACCCCTCCCATAACCAGGTGTGCACAAACCTACAGTCCCCACACAAACAGACCTGTACAATACTCCATAGACTGTACCAATAAACACTTATATAACACAGTGTACAGCCACTACACACACACACATTTCATATTATGTCATTCTTTGCAGTGTAGAAAACCATATGCTGCAACTCAACATCCAATGCTCCTGATTATGGGCGCATGTACCCAAAACATGTCGAGCTAAGAATACATTAATAAAATTACCTTGTTGCATCAAGTTGGTATTTCAAATTATTCCATCAGTAATAAACGTGCCGAGAAACTTATAAAATACAAGTAAATTACAGTCAAACACAATTTCATCACAAATAATTGCTTTTTATTAAGGTGTATTCTTACACTGAAACAATGTAAGAATACACCTTAATAAAAAGCAATTATTTGTGATGAAGGTGTGTTTGACTGTAAATTACTTGTATTTTATAATTCTATAAAACACAACGGGGATGTCTCACCTAAAAGTCGAGAAACTTCATGGAAATGGTTCCTGCAGGAAAGCTGAGTGTGGACTGTTTGTTAGTTCCCACCGCTATTCTGTGGATGGCTCAGTGGACCATGTTAACATGATAAACGAGCTGACATAAGTGGTGACACACAGTTTGTCACACAAAATATTGACCCCATAAGAAGACTGTAAATCTTCAATTTTGAATCCTGGTGTCCAAGCATCCATGTGTCAATGTCTCCTCAACAAAACTACACATTTGTTTATTATATTTTCAATCCACGCTACTTAAACAGCTCATCTTAACTGTGTCCGTTAGATAACTATCCTATTAACACCAAAAGAAGTGTATGCAAACACCGAAGTTCCTTTTATGCAAATTCCTCCAGCATATGCTTAGTTTCTTGTCTTGTATACTGTTTCAGCATCTGCTTGCAAAATATTATGTAAGTAATTTTTAGTACAATCCAGCTGGATCTATTTTTTTCCATCATAAATTAGAAGCCAGGATAGCTCAGTTGGTATAATGACTAGGTTATGGGTCAGACAGTCTATGGTTCATTTCCTGGCAGGGTCAGGTATTTTTCTATTCTCAGAAATGTGCAGCTTGGCTCTCAGGCTCAACCAGCCTCCTACTGAATGGGTGGATAGCAGAGGTTCAATCAAATGAGTGTGAAGTTCTGCTTCTAATTATATAAAACTGCTACGGAAATCTTCAGACTGTTAGATACATCACATGACAGTCTTCTAGTTGGTACAGGTCTTCAACTCTGTACCCCAAGAAGGCCTGGCAACATCTTTCCAGTGCAATATGCATGCTCATCTTTCCTTCGGCAGGCACGGATATTAATCTCATTGGCATGTGCAGAATGTGACGATTCCTTGCTGTTCTCAGGAGCTTCTCCCATTCCTCTCTGTTATGTACTTGTTCCTGCCACCCTTCTCCACCAACTATTCTTCCATCCTCTCTCACCTCATCTTGCCATCTATTTCTTGGTCTACCTCTCAATCTTGTTGTTCCCAAATTCATATATAACACCCTTTTGGGAATTCTATTTTCTTCCATTCTCTGTACATGCTCAAACCAACACAATCTATTTAACCTTATTGTCTCTATTATAGTAGGGTTCTTAACACTTGCATAAATTTCTATATTGGTTAATATCCTCCAATTTTCATTTTCAATGTCATACACTGGGCCTAAAATTACTCTATACACTTTCCTTTCAAAAATGTTCAATTGCTTTTTATCTCTCTTTGTTAGTGTCGAAGTTTCTGATGCATATGTTAACATTTTTGTCTATTATTGTGTTCTTTAGGCTTAATTTTAGTTTCTTTGATATGTTTTTATTTTTAAAAAATTTCTGTAGCAGGCATGGATATGCGCATCATAAATTCTTTCCACCAGGGATAAACTGTCAGCCTACATTTTAAACAGATGTTCCGCAACATGCATAGAGAAATGTGCAGCTAAAATTACCTAAGAAATCGTGAATTGGAGATTTATTTCTCCACCACAATAACGCTGCTGATCATTCTGCTTTGTCAGTGCAAGAATTTTTGGCCAATAATGGGATGAATGTTGCCCTGCACTCTCAGTACTCCCCAGATTTAACACCTGTGACCATTTGGTTCTGCAACTTAAGGTTGTAGGGCCAAGATAGCTCAGTCGGTATAGCGATTGGCTACAGGCCGGACAGTCTGTGGATCAAATGCCGGTGGGGGCAACATTTTTCGCACACATCCAGATCAGCCCTGGGTCCCACCAAGCCTCCTGAACGATGGGTACCAGGTCTTTCAAGGGGGTACAATGGTCAGGGCATGGCGTTGACCACACACCCCCACCTAACGCCAAGGTTAAAGAAAGAGTACAGCTGTACCTCTACGCCACCTCTGGGTCTTCGTGGCCTGCTCTAGGGTGATAACTCAAGGCTGTATTGAAGTGAAGGAGATTTCACGACACCAACACAATTCTAGAACAAAGGCAGGCTACACTTGCTGTGTTCCAAATGAAGTACATTAACAAATCCTTCAAGCAACGGTGTAATCACTAGACTCACCTATCAAGTCACAATGGGGCTACTCTGACAGTGACAGCATAAGACATCATTTAAATAGTGTTACCATTCAGCAAAAGTTCTGAGATTCAAGGTACTCACTATGGTGCTGCTGAAGACTGAAGTCTTCTAGGATGTGATGCTGTGTCATTGGGTATGTAGTTCAAAATAAATGAAAACTTCTTGGAAAGCCTAACTGTGAATATGAAACACTATAATCCTTCAAACTATCAGCAACTACACAACCAACAACACAGGATCACATCCCACACAACTTGAAATCTCACAGAAATGTTGTATGGAAACTTTCCAGTCACACCCTGCATTAACAAAAACAAATATTAAGCTTCTTCAAGTAGTTCAGTTTACTGTATAAGGAAATTTTTTTGATCATTGTACTGTCTTTTCTTAAAACAAGAAAACAATAAGATAAAGCCTTAGAGCAAATTACAGGATAAATCAGTCTTTTAAGAGACTGCTGTTGGGTTCAAACCACTGCAGGGAAGACAGACCGCTGTCTTCACCACCATAAATGTATCAGCTCACATCCAACAGGTATTAAAGATTCATTCTGCATGTCTAAAGTGGCTACTAAAGTACAAAGCTGAAAATGAACTTCCATAATACTTACAGTGCATGAGGTTTGTGTGTATGACCGGCAGTATCAAGCCCAAGCAGATGTAAGAAAAATATTATTTTATCTTGACGAAGTTTTTCATAAAGAATAGTGTTTGTCTTGGCATATTCCAGAAATCCTTCCACTCTGTTGAACACCCATGTATCAAGGCCTGTTGTGGATATCCTTCCAGAAAAATCTTCAAATTCAGGTCCATATGTGTCTATGTAAACATGGTCACCACTTGCCCCTGCACCAAAATGTTAAAGACAATAACCCACTGTTGACAAACACTACTTCAACACATGATGGACTGCTACATCCAAACAGCTGCTGTACATCTCTGAGATATCTCAGTCATTCTCTGTGCTTGTACAGTGCAGCTTTGATGTTCATCAACATCGATGTTTGGGATTTTGACCTTCCGATGAAACCCACTCTTAGGCACATTCACAAATTTGCTAGAAGTGACAGTTAACTTTGTTGTCTGTTGGGATTTTGACCTTCCGTTGAAACCCACTCTTAGGCACATGCACAAATTTGCTAGAAGCGACAGTTAACTTTGCTATGTCTGTTGGGATTTTGACCTTCTGCTGAAACCCACTCTTAGGCACATTCACAAATTTGCTAGAAGTGACAGTTAACTTTGTTATGTCTGTCTGTCCACATTGAACAACTTGGCTCCCAAGGGATGGATTTTCTTGAAATTTGATATTTGAGCATTTTTAAAAAATTCTGTCAAGAAAATTAAAGTTTCACTAAAATCCAACAAGAATAGCAGATATTTTACGTGAAGACTTATGTACATTTATGACAATATCTTACACAATTCTTCTTAGTATGAGGAATGTTTCAGGTAAAAGTTGTAGAGAAAATCAAAACACACATTTTATGTTCAGTAACACTTTTTATAAAAAACCATTCCATAATGTGGAAATAAACTGCACAGCCAGACAAGCCACAGATGACAACATAATATGGCGCATGTGCATTGCATGCTGGATAACGAAGGCTACAGACACACACTCAGAATATGTAATACTTATTGCTATTCTACAGCAACAATGGTTACGCGAATGCACCTCAATGTTATATTACACATACACTACCTGTCTTGTTATACCATTGTTTTTACGTCTCATGACCAGTTCTGGTGAATTGGGATGAGACTATGAGACTGACAAGTTGGTTTTCCACACACTCTTTCTATGGAGCAGATCACCCTCAGGTCAGTCAAGCTGTCTTTCATTCAAAACAGTTAATTGTTACTGTGATTTACATAATGACACCCCCTCCCCTCCCCACTCCATATCATTTCTTTTATCTTATGCTTCCAAAAAGTGTTTGTATTTACTAAAAATAAAATTCTATACATTTTATGCTGAGGCTATTTTATCTTTTTATTACTGGTATTTAAAAATCTCTTCAAACCAACAGGCATTTTACACAGATGCTGATATGTCCTTAGCCCAACCCTGGAAGGAAACAAGCTACAGCGACCAAGATTTGCAACACTATACCAAGACTTATGGTGTACAAACAACAGGACTATATTGCTGTTGTTTGTATGCCATAAGTCCTAGTATAGTGTTGTAAGTCTTGGTCACTGTAGCTTGTTTCTTCCAGGGCCAGGCTAAGGACATATCAGCACCTGGTAAATTGCAAATGCATTCTGCAGTATGTGACAGTTCTATAGGTACCAATTACCACTAATGTAAAGACTCTATTGTACTTAATTTTGTCATCCAGAGATCGTCGTGTTATACTCCTGCGGTTTCTGAACACAGAATGCATATACTGATAAATACCAAAATTCTATTTATTGTACAGCACTGCTACAGCAGACACTTGCTGCTGTTTCAGTGAAGTTGCAAGGCAGGCAGGTACCAATTTAACGAGATCTCCAACAGGTTAATGATCAAGCAGTTCAAAGTAAATGTTCTGCATCATCAGTGAAGCATAACCCATTCCGTATGGGCACAGGAATGCACATGGGCCTCAGCATGTCTAAGTCAACACACTTCATAAGTGTGTAGCCTACTACGGAACTGAAGGCTGTCACTGATGATTGAAGACTGATTGCACCACTGACCGTATCACATTTAAGATGGGCCCTACAACTGTGTGGCTTTAATGCAAGGGAAGGATGGAGATAGGTTTCCTGTACACATAGTGTGGTTAAGTTCCAGTACTGTCTGACAGCCTGTAAGTTAGGGAATCACGTACACAGCTGTTACGGTTCCACTGCAGCAGATCTATAAACAGAAGAAGACAGAGGAAAGGATCTGAAAGAACCATGGTGATGTAAAAAATCTTCCATCATTTCTTGGATTTAGAGTGCCTGGGAGTCGGATAATTCAGACAAAGACACATTATAATCAGAGAAGTTTTAAGGGTATCTGTGCTTTTCATGATTACTTGAATGAGAATGGAAATACTCGATCTGTTCCGATGTGGCATGTTTTTGGTAACTGGATTCTGATGGTGTGGGATCTGATTGGGTATCCCTCCAGTGCAACAGTGTCTGAAAGGGATTTGTCCTCATATCTGGCAAGGCAGAACTTTGTAGAACACTGGTATTTGTAGATCCACTGGTAACAATGCTGAATGAAATACAAGATGAAGTGATGTGTAAAAAAGAGGTGTTGTACCTGCTGATAACTTCTGTGTGCACACAGGCACTGGTGCGCGGAAAGTGTGCAAGCACCGACACATACAAGGTGTTCCTGGAATTTTGTTTGCTGTCTGGGAACTTCTTTCAGTTATAAAATGAAATACCTTCCTTTACCCAAAGCTCCTGCACAGCATTTTTGTCCAGGCACATAGGACATGTTCTGTCACCTGATGGATGTACTGCCAAGCAGTTTATGCAGCAAGATGCAATGGAGCACACAGAATCCCCATAACCACTCTTGTGACACACACCACACACAATACTAAAGGTGTATGACCAAACTTCTGACAGCAGAAGCAGCACACAGAGATAGAGACATAAGGATGCAAGGAACACAATTCAAAACTTACACAGATGGATGGTGTACTTCAAATGTCAATAAGATTATTGGAAGATGGAACGGTTTAACATCTCTCTTGCTAGTCAGTCAGCCACCCATATAGAAAATGTAGTGGTGGTTTTGGTGGCAAAGACTCCTCCGGAACAGCTGAGAAATGCATGCCCTTCAGCCATGATATGATGAGAACCAAGAAGAGTGGTTTTTATTACACGCAAGAATATTTAAAGGTAACATTCCAGAAAAGACAAACTGACAGTAACTTAGCACTCCCGTCACAACAACTTGCCTATCTCAACAGCACATCCAGTCTGCTGTACTATGTAATGTGTATACAAGATATTTACCACTCAAATGTACTGTTCGATATCTGTGGATAAATATATATACAAAGTGGGCCAAAAGTAGGTATACAGTATATAGTATAGTATAAACTGTATACCTACTTTTGGCCCACCCTGTACATATATATATATATATATATAAAATATATGGTAGTAATGAAGGGATTAAATAAGTTTTCAAATCAATGACAGCAATTTTTTACTCATCAAGCAGCAGATTTCTTGAGCCTACGAGTGTACATACACTTTTCCCCAGACCACATTTTCCATGACCATTTTAAAAATTTGGTATTCCTGAATTGTTCAATAAATATGACATTTTAAGCACCAGTAAAACATATCTACATGCCAAAGGGAATGGACTTATAGAACCCGTACCTACAAATAAGTTCACATTCTATGTTAAATGACCCATGGTGGACACCTACCACTCATTGTGCCGATGACATACATTTGCAAAATTCCACCTGTGACCCAGGATAGCTTAGTCAGTAAAGTGACTAGGCTATAGGCTGCATGACAGAAGAATAGGGTTTTAATGCCCCGCAGGGGAAAGAGATTCTCCTCTGCTGTCAAGTGATCAGACAAACCCTGCGGCACACCCAGCTTTCTGTTCATAGTGCAAATCAGGGTCTCTTCCCCAGCAGCAAAGCACGCAGGGTGCAAAAGTCACCACTCACATCCATCTAGTGCAAAGGTTAGCATCTGTGGAGCTGTACCTCAACTCTGACACAAGCCTTCAAGGTGTGAGGCTCAATTACACCTTGGGACATTATCACTTCAGTTCATTGGCTATATGTGCAAGTAAGCAGGTGTGCGTGTGTGTGTGTGTGCGTGTGTATTTAACACTTCCACCAATTGCTAAGATTGTACACAGTGAATGAAAAATGCAGGGCCAAACCTACAGAAGTGCATCTATACAACAATACAAGAAAAGAATATGATATGAACATGGCCTTCTGAAGCATGGTTTTTTTGAGTTACAGGCTCACAACAATTAAATAAAATTTTTGAAGTGTAGGCCTTGAGTTTCTATGAAGGCATTGCAGGAGAGAGACTTCGGGGACCCTGCTTTCTTCCGCCATGTCTAACTGGGGCTGTTTACCACAATTTCCTATGAAAAGTCCTTCCAGGGCTGTTGGAAGATGTGGATCTGCAGACCAGGATTCATTTACAGTTTATAAATGATGGTGCCCCACCACATTTTCTTCTTGCAGTTTGGGAATCTTGTACATGTTTCCGGAACAATGGACAGAACAAGATGGGCCAACAGCATTGCCTGCTCCTTCCCCTGATTTTAATCCCTTAGACTTCTATCTATGAGGACATCTGAAGTCTACTGTTTGTGCTGCACTAGTCAGTTATGTCCAGGACTTGCTACAATCAGTATGGAATTGATTTGAAATGATTCGTACGACACCTGGAATTTTCCAGCGGGTCAGGCGATCACTGTTCAGATGTCCAACAACCTATGTAGAAGTTTAAGATGGACACTTCGAGCAACTGTGTTAATGGTCAGAAGGCTGTAATTTGGAAACCATGCTTCAGAATGCCTATGTGCAAACAATAATTTTTCTTATATTGTGGTTTAGATTCACTTTCTATAGGTTTGGCTAGGCATTGTTCATTCACCCTATTTAGTATTAGTGATAGATGAATGAATTAAGTGTGTAGCATTGGTGGAATAATAATGATAGGGGAAAACTGAAGTATTTGGAGAAAACCCTGTCTCAATGCCACTTTGTGCACCACAAATCTGACATGGACTGATCAGGGACTAAACATTAGCCTCCATGCTACAAGGATGGCGACTAAACTACCTGAAGCATGACATGGACCAGTTCACTTGGTACAGTATATGGAGTCTCTAACAGATGCAAATGGTCTCTGTTAAGTTACACTCATTTAAAAGTACAACAAACCTTTGGCAAACATGGGAAGTATATCAGGACTTCCCCAAGACCAGGTGTATCGGCTCTCATTGAAGACAGAGTCAAACTCTACTGGATTTTCTTTCCAACCCTAAAAAGAAGGAATACAACTGTGACAGACAACACACATTCATGAAAATTCGCCTTGTTGCAGTAAATGTCATGTATTCTGAAAGTGTTTACTGTTCCTGATTTCAAACTTTCGCCGTGTTCTGAATGCTGTATGCTTTCTTCTGGGTAATTCCCCGGCGTCTGGATTTTATACGCCGACATTTCAGAACACTCTGTCCCATCTTCATAGGCAGCTACGCATGAAGTATGACTGGATTTGAGAAAACTTGGAGTACTTATACAGGAAAAGGTGTGGCTTGAAAATAGCCTGAGCCAATAGGAAAGAGGTTGACAGGTAGGGGCAGTTCAGAGTACAGAAACAGGCTGTGGAGGGGTGTGAAGGAGATAAGGTGCGTGTTGGGGTGAGGCCAAAATATAATAGTTTGACCTCACCCTGACACGCGCCTTATCTCCTTCACACCCCTCCACAGCCTGTTTCTGTACTCTGAACCGCCCCTACCTGTCACCCTCCTTCCTATTGGCTCAGGCTATTTTCGAGCCACACCTTTTCCTGTATAAATACTCCAAGTTTTCTCAAATCCAGTCATACTTCATACCTACCCGCCTATGAAGATGGAACAGACAGAGTGTTCCGAAATATCGGCATATAAAATTCAGACGCCGGGGAATTACCCAGAAGAAAGCATACAGTGTTTACTGTTCACTACTTTCATTATATTGAGGAACATCTGCAGTATTATTCACATTCTTTCAAGAAAGCTCTGTAATGTTACCAGCATGGACTTACGGTGCCTTCACATGCATTGAATTTTAAAGTTTTTTTTGGCATTGAGTATTCAGATCGTGGTTTCTGGGTTGTGACCCTGTACACTCAGAGTAGTGGATACCATACATAATGCTACCTGCCTCTTCAGTATTAAACAGAATGGGGTAAAGGCAGAGTCTGATTTCATACAAACAATAAGACGCCTTATTTCTATAAACAGTATGATGACTTTTTCTGATAAACACAGGATAACAATCTTTACTTTTATATACCGGATGAGAAGTCTTATATATGTAGGGCAGTTACCCTTACTTATATGTGCAGGATGACAAGCCTTATATATGCTGGATCAACAGTCTTACTTTTACAAACTAACCACATTCTCACTGCAGACACTTAGAACCTAATAATGGAGGTTCCACATTTTTCCCCTGAAGCATTGGTATCCATCTAAAAGACCACATGGTGTCACAACACTGAAGAATTTACAATAAGTTGACCATGTACATTCATAATTGGAGTTGAAGTTTATGAAAAGTTACTGCATCTAAATGATCTACTGCTTGTGCCAGTTTCACTGAGCTCTGCAATATCTAGCCCTGATATAGATAGTATATCAGGCAGGTATCCATGTAACAAATACAATTATCCAGCAGTTCTTTACTCATTACTGTCACATAAACTTCTCTCAATATTGTGTCTCATTTTTGAACAGGAGAACAGAGCAGGGTATATGCACAGCATTCTAATATCCACCACACCTCTCTTCTACACCTTGAGTGGGAACTCATCTTATCTGGCAATCACAGCACCTTATTAAAACCAACCAACTTTTCATCACACTGCACGCCTTACAGAACAAGTTAAAAATCATCAGAATGAACTCATTAATTGCCTCATGTATAACCTTTGCTATGGCAGATGGATCCTCATACAATCCAGCAATTATTGCGACATGCCCAGGCCGCGATTCTGTTGGTACTCTAGTATGAGACACACCCCACGCTCCCCGCTTCACAATTACAGACCTGCAACCAATAACGGCAACATTTTTAGGTTATGTTCACTAACCTTAATAAAATAACTAAAACACCTTCGACACTCTGCGCTGTATACCTCAAGTGAGGGGCATTCCTTCCATATATATCATCGGTCTCAAAGAATGAATCGGTGCGTAATCCATCAGCAACGATAAGGACAAGTCTTCGTGCAGGGGCTTCAAGAGGGCTTGACTGCGGTGTAATGCCATTCACTACTGGCGACTTGAAATATATGTCAAACACAGATACTAGGAATGCAATGTGCACAAAAAAAGTACTAATAATAAGAAACATTGCTCAAAACACCCGTTCGAAATAATCAGACCGCCTTCTATTCAAAATAACGTTGCCTGGCCATGGTGTCGTCGAAAACTACCCACCACGGATGATTTATAACATCTGAGCCATGAGCTGCGCGTTCAGCGTTCAGGTAACGGGACATCACATGTCTACTGTGCAGCGACCATACTAGATAATCTGTGGCAGCGACTTCGGTAGCAGCCTATAGGTATGATCTGTGGTAGCAGCGAACCTGTTGGTTCGATTGTACTGTCAAAAACGCCATAGGCTATGCTGGTAACATTTCGGTGTATCTGCGTAACAACTGTTGGCGTAGAAACGTGTGAATGCATTCTGTATGGCATTGTTGAGGTACAGAATATTTTCTACTGCAAATACTTCCGTGGCTGTCCTAACAGCCTAATACCTTTTAAATCGAAAAAAAAAAATCGAAAATAGATTATGATTTTATGTGGCTGTCAACAATACAAACGTACTTTACTTTTTGGACTGTCCTTATGTATAAAGATTCAGTTCGTACCGCACACAGGACACCGTGTCCTACAATTACAAAAATATTAATCGATTTGCCTTGTCTGCCTTGCGAATACCATCACAATGTGTAGGCCTGGATGGTGAGGTTTTCAAAATGTGGATTGTGTCGCTCGAACGTCGTATAAAGGCACTGAAGCCGAAAATTTGCTTCTAATTTACAACTTTGCGACGTGTAAAAACATGTCACGGAACGTGGAGAACGTTAAAGCTGCCTTCCTGCCGTCTAGCTGTGTAAATTCTTTGGATTGCTGGAAATTTGAAATCACGCATAGTGGGAAATCCATCCTTCAAACGTTCACTACACATCACAGCTTGTGTGACAAATGCTGGCCACACGGTAAGTGGGTCGTGACGCAAACATAAAAATTTCGGAGGCTACACAGATTTTCAGTGTGTTCTCCTTTCGGGTTTGGTACGTTAGCTCTACCCGTCTGCCGTATGTAGCGCTACTATCTTTCAACGGTATTAACGCATGTGGCGTTACTCTTTCTCCTCCAGCACACCCATAACACACCAGGTTCCTCCTCCAACCATTCAACATTACTACTGAGACTAAAGTTTGACGTCTTTACTATTTAAGGTTCCTCTATTCCTTCCATCTGACATTATCCATACTGACTTATGTTATTCATGCCGGTTATTCCTAGCGTTTCATACAATGTCTTTCTCACTCAAAATAATCAGACCAATAACATAATGCGACATACTCCATTCAATTTCACACACTGCATTTAATGTGTTGAATATATTAATGGAAATAGGGTATATAATGGAATGGACCACACATTGTAAGAATCATTTACATGTTCTTGAAACTGCACCTGCCACAATGCATACAGCCTAAACAAAGCCTGGCACCACCTCCCCCCCTCCCATAACACCCTTCATTCACAAAACTTCTCTGCACGATCCACAGATTCTTTGCTGCTGCCAGGAACCTGTTTCACCTTTATTCATGACTGCAGACTCCATCATCAATCAATCGCCTCTTTCATTTCTTCCAAAAGCCTCAGATCTTTTCATCACATCTTGTCAACAACCAGCGATTAATGCAAGCTGCAAATAAGTGATTTACAGAAGACGAGATATTTCTAACAAGTTAATCCACCACAATGAAACATGCATATTGAAAAAGTAGATGTTGCTGTGAAGTAAAGTTTGTCTATATTGACATCCTAGTCTTCTGAAATAGGACGCTATGTACGTAAGTTCATTTTCAGACTATTACAAGAAATCATCCACACTTCACACATCCAGAATCTTCTTTAACACTACTGTGGAGACCAATTGACCTATTTACATGCTCTAAGATATTACGAAGTACCGTTATGAAGTTAAAAATTACCAACATGTGACGATGTCAAACTTTCAGGTTATATCTCACAAACCCTACATACAAGAAAGTACATTATTGTAGCAAGTGCTAAACAAGTATTTAAAAAAGGGACTTCACTACTACTAACACATCACACTCAAAATGTACCGTGTTGAAAGAACCATGTCTTCAATCAGGTGTAACATATCAAACCCTCTGCCTTTCCAGCACACACATTTTTATTTCCAGCCAGTACTGTTTCTTCTTTACATATATCCTAAGGATAATTCTTTCCCTGAAGTTCAGCAAATCTATGTGAAATCACAACACTGGTGGCGTGAATCCCATTTAACTTTGTTCCATGCTACTCCTCCGTCATCATACAGCAGCAGTTTCTAAACCCCTACACACACACACATACACGTATACATTGTATTGCCTGTAAAGCAGTAGGCTTTATTGTCTTGGTAACATGTGCAGGCAGTAGGCCTAATTTGCTTGTAATGTGTTCACTCAGCAGATTTATTTATCATGTAACATGTGCAGGCGTAGTCCTAATCAGCTTGTAATGTGTACAAACAGTACACTTTATTGTCTTGTAACATTTTCGGAAAGTAGTCCTAATTAGCTCGTAATGTGTGAGAACAGTAGGCATTATTATCTGGTAACATGTGCAGACAGTAATCTTAATTAACTTTATTGTGTGCCAACTGCATATTAATTTCCTTGTATTATGTGCATTCAGTAATCCTAATATTCTGAACACATTCTGATCTCCAGGATTTCATGGTAAGCTCAAAAACAAATAGTTTACTATCCCTCAAATACTAACTTTTCGTTTGGAAACAGCTACGTTTCACTCGTTAACAGCAAGTATGGGGCCTTATTTTAAAGTTAGGTCAACTGCAATACATACACGCATATATACAGGGTGTCCCAGGAGGAATGTGCCAGACTTCGGGAGGGTGTTCCTTATGTTAAAGTATACAGATATAATCAAAAACACCTATGTCCAAAGATGAACGGTTACGAAGATAATGGCCTGTGAAGTTTGAAACTTTGACAGCTGTTACACACTTATTGATTACCAAATACATATTAAAACTGGGGGGAATATGTGGTTTCTGTAATGTTAATATCTGTACTTAACATCAAACTAACTTATGAGTGACATAAAGCCGTTAAATTGAACTACAAAAACACTCGCACTCATGTCATAGTTGTCCTTAGGGTTCCAAGCACTATACATGACACATGAATCCACAGCTGTGACGCAACATTGCTGACCGCGCATTCTGGTATAAGGACGGAAATGGATAAAATTGTCAGCTGACAGGTACAGTGCGTGGACCAGCAAGAAGACCAAACTTTTCTCTGGCCATTATCTCCGTAACCGTTCAACTTTGGACATAGGTGTTTTGGGCTATATCAGTATACT
>Ga0123357_10005611_pt1 | contig 15094 bp, 10 predicted proteins | sample TergutEmb28metaG_FD_89873 | JGI IMG/M metagenome (GOLD analysis project Ga0123357, IMG submission 89873) | Embiratermes neotenicus P4 segment gut microbial communities from Petit-Saut dam, French Guiana - Emb289 P4 | ecosystem: Host-associated > Arthropoda: Insects > Digestive system > Gut ... | reverse complement strand
TCCTTCTTGAGAAGCTAACTGGTTTGCAGCTAGTCAAGATATTCCCCGCATTTCACGGAACCCGAAGGTTCATTACCGCACTCACAAGCGTCCGCCAACTGTCTCTATCCTGGGCCAGCCCAACCAGTCCATATACACACATCCCACATCCTGGAGATCCATCTTAATATTATCCACCCAAGATCATAACAGGCAGTTCACAAATTAATCTTTTGACGTAAGAGAAGACGAATTCAGACGCTTTGATAGTGGGATGTAGGATGCCGAGTGCAGTTTCTGTTCAAATGAGAGGGGCGAAGAGAGTAGGCTGGCGATAGTTATGTCATTAGGAACACATTATTTGTGTTCTTGATCAGATATTATTAGTGTGGTCAGACTAAGGATGATACGATGAGTGGTCCATTTGGTACGGATGGATAATTAGAACAGAAGTACCAAATTTTATCCGTGGAATCTGGAGGGAAAAGATCACATAGAAAATCTAAACCCTGATTGGTGAATAACATTTTATCAGCGATTAAGACGCATTGTAACACATCTACTTATAGTTTTGTTGTAGAACAATGTCTCGTCTTTTGCGTTAGTAGCAGATACAAGTTGTTACCTAATCATTCTTCAACCTGTTGCGTAAAAAATATATAACAAGTTTATTAAATGGCGTTACAACTTTGTTACTGCCTTGGTTTGGGCTGCCAACCTTAAATACGTTTCACGGTATGTTGAATGTATTAAATCATACTTTGTCGTGAATTATAAATGTGGATACTCCGAGTTGTGTTAACTGAGATTTTAAGGTTACATATCCAATTAAATAATATTTTTAATGAGGTTTAATGTTAAGACGTTTTTTAAATGGATCTCCTCTCACAAGCTACAGTAAGGTGCAATTTAATGGATTAACATAATGGAAAGCTTACGTAAGTTTGAGATTTCATACTAGGAAATAATGAAATCGTAACGTCATGTAATAACCTTCTTTATATACATTTTATATAAACACCTGATAATGACCTATTAGGATGGAAACATTTTGCTCCCTGTATTGTAAGACAAGAGACACTATTTTCCAGCAAAACTGGTTTCGTTAGCCATTTTCTTTTAAACGCTGATATCTTACGGAAGACGATGGGAGGTCATACACAAAGTAATATTTAAACGACAGAACGAGTGTGCGGATGAATGTGTGTGATTCCGAATTGTATCTGATTACGGTTAACTGCTTACAAAGTAACGAAGCTTCTGGTTCCATAAGAGATTGAAATTTTCTGGCATATCTTCTCAAGAAGATGTGCTTTCCATGGGCTAAGTTATTCCAGAACTTGTATTGCGAAAATCAAAAAGCATTCTATCACAGAATAGCTGTTCCGAATGCGTTAAGTAAGACTTTAAGTACTAACATTAGATTTTCTGTAACATTTTAAGCATGAAATTGATCAAAAAATTGTGTAAAAATTTAGTTTGTCCCCCATAATAAACACATATCTCCGTTATACAGGCAAGCGGTCAGTGTGCTGTAGGAAAGTGATCGCCATTTATTGTGCAAATGATACGAAACTCAAAACAAGCTGAAAAGGAAATTGGGAAGTTTTATAGTGTTAAAGCAGGAAGTATCTATGATAATCACGGAGTTTGAAATGGTTAAATATTTTTATAGCCATGGGCCAATATGTCTAAAGTGTATGTACAGTAAAATGCAGTACTACATTGTGCATGTTGCTGATTCTATCCCATATTCTTACACTGTCACGGGAACACTAACTGTAACTGCAAAATGATCCTTATATTTTATTTGTGCAAAGAAATTGGCCTAAGAGATAGTAAACATTCGTCCAAGCACGATCGCAGACTTTATAAAGGAAGAGCAATAACCGAGATGAAGCGGCCGAAGAAAGTTGGGTTTGAGATTACCTAATGTCGGTTTTGAGAAATGTTTCTGGTAATTTGTTGAGCTTTCAGGAGCATGAAGCTATTTTAGTTGTTGCTTTGCATGACATTCCATGCTATGATCAGTTAATGCTGTCGTCCAGCATAGCGTCCTTCCTAAAAAGAAAGAAGTACAATTCATGAGTACGCCATTCTGTCGGTGTGTGCTCTTTTGTGTATTTTAGTGGCACACTTGTTGTGTGTGTGTGTGTGTGTGTGTGTGTGTGTGTGTGTGTGTGTGTGCGCGCGCGCGCTTCTTATGTGTATTTGAGTGCGCCTTTCTCTGGGTGTGCGCGCGTGCGTGTGTGCGTCAGTGTGGCACATGTCTGTGTGTGTGTGTCTCGTATGTGTTTATGTGTATACTCGTATTTATATATGTGGGTCAGCTGGTGTGTGTATGTGTGTATACTTATGTGCAAGCTTTTCTCGGTCTGTGTATGTGAATGTATGTGCGTAAGTACGGCAGAATACTTATTCTTTAAAAGAAGAATGCTACTTTTTTGTGAATATTTTGTGTTTGTAAGCATGTTTATTTGTCGGTATGAATATACGTGTGCGTCATTGTGTATGCACGTGTGTATGAATGCCTGACTTTTGAGTCTGTCTTTATGTTTGTGTTTATTTGTATGTCTGTGTTGTGTGTATGTGCTCATTTTTGTGTGTACGTACTGTCTGTTTCAATCCTTTAACCCGTGTTTCTGTTTGTACGTGTGACTGTATATTTCTCCACTTCAACTTGCGTGACTTTGATGTGACTTTGCAGTTGAGTTATGCCATTGGAAGACGCCGCAGCCCCGTACTTTTATGACTTCCCACGCTCTGTAATAATGATATGGCGGGCGAGCGCTCTTGTGAGGCAGAGGCCACACTAGCGTCACTATTTTATTTTGCTGCTGTTTGATATCCGCCCCAAATTTTGCCGCTGCAGGAGACCGGGTAGCTGACCTAGTGGGTCAAGCCGGTCCTGTTTAATCGCCACGCTGTAAGTATATTTCTAAAAATTCTGGACTTCAAACTAGATATAAAAGAATTAACGGCTTCTTCACGCTTCTACCGCCTTGTTCCCTGGAAAAGGACAAGGTCGTTTATTTATTTGCTGTGCGGGTGAATCGAAGAACCGGTCGTACACAGTGATTACAATAAAAATTTTTATTCCGGCTTGGATTAGAGCCCCTATCTTTCACCCTGTCTCATCCCTTATAAGCGTGTTCGCAAAATTGCGAAGAGTGACAGTTCATGTCTGTCCGTCTGTCCACCCGCATGGAACAACTCGGCTCCCACTGGTCGGATTTTCATAACATTTTATATTGGTGTTTGTTTCGAAACGCTGTCGAGAAAATTCAAGTTTCATTAAACTCTGACAAGAATAACGGCACTTAACATGAAGACCAAAATACACATTTGATCATATCGCGCTCATTTCTTATTAGAATGAGAAATGTTTAAACTAAAGTTGTAGAGAAAATCAAAACACGTTTTGTGTTCAGTAACATTTTTTTTTTCGAAAATCATAACATTGGTGGGATAATGTAGAAAAATATAGTACAGCCGGAAAGGCCACAGATGAAAATATTGTTCATGAGTATTTCACGCTGAGTACCCAAGGCTAAAAACACACACTGTCGGAATATGTAATAATTATTGCCTTTGCTCTGCTACCATGGTTGAAAGAACGCCCCTCAAGTTATGTTTATACGTACACAGTCTTGTTACTCACTGAAATATCCGGTTTATAATATGTTAGTAGAGTTACTCGAATAAAGCATCGCATACACGTGGTTTGTATCTGAGAAAAATATGTATAATCGCGTGTGAGTAGTTTATTTAGTCCCAAGGAACTGCTTTGGCGAAAGTATGAGCGTAAACAGCAACAGTCCCATGTATTCTTTAATTCCTTAATTCGTTTTATTTTAATGTGTTTTCGACGCAATATATTTATCATTCGTCTTTTTTTCCTGCTGACGGCATTATTAGTGAACTACAAACAAAGCAATCTTAATTCAGCATTTTATGTTCTCACTTCTTTGTAACCGTATATTCAAGCCTTCTGTGATATTAAGCCGTAAATAACAGTCGACACGGCGTAATGTGCCAACAGGTTTGAATTTTAAGTTTTTAATTACTTCGTGCTGTAAAATCTTTAACTCCAACAGGAGGGATCCTGCATAGCTCATTCGCTCTATTGACACGCTACAGTGTGGACGATCGAGAAATTTGGATTAGGTGCAGGAGAGTTGCAGCAAATTCTTCTCGGCACCCTTTTAGAAGGCTACACAATCTATTCAGTGGGTACCAAGGCTTCTGTTTTTTGGGGTAAAATGGCCAGAACGTGAAATTGTTAGTCAATTCCGTCTAGCGGTGAGGTAAAGAATGCGTGGAGCTATAAGTCCACTCCCCATAGTCCCCTATTGGCCCTTATGACGTAGAGCTTAATCAAGAAGAGGAACATCTTTACCCCACCACTACCTCAGTAAATAGTGAATACAAACGGTGATTAGGAGACTCCAGCGAGTATAATTTCCTGGCGTTTGAAAACCCGCCTCGCAAATAAAGTAGTCTGAAAGTGCATGGTTTGTATATATTAGTCAGTCTGCCCTTGAATGTTCATATAACTGCTCTGGATGAATAATCACTTAACCCTTTGTACAGAAAACAGTGCAGTGATGACTGTTGCAACTGACGTCATCTCATTTAGTTACAAAATATTATCACAAACTCTAACCATATGTGAATGTTTTGAATGAAAACTTGTCTTTTGTTATGTTACATGTGACGCCATGTATTCGGTAGAAGTATGGCAAGGTTTGAAAGTGGCAGCTCATTAGCTCTGGTTTACGACACGTACGACATTTGGCCACGAGAATTAAAAGTCTGACTTAGTGTTACATATCTGTAAACATCAGGGCCTTGTATCGAATTTCTTACTGCCAAAACCATTTTCTCCTCCACAACTTGAATTAGCATGCCTGTTTGTAGGGTTATTTGGTGACTGTGGTTGGCAGCCGTGTATAGGCTTACGGAGGTGGGGCTGGGGAACATCTGACAGTCAGTAGCACGGGGGATTTGACGACGCGAGCTGTTGGGAGAGGTTTCTCCTCCGGTGCGATGAGAATTAACCGTATATTGATGAAATAAGCAGGAACGTGTGTGTTTATGTGACAGTTCAGGAAGTTCTGAAGACGCCCTGCCTTCATGTGGTCTCTCGTAATGACATACGTTTGAAATGTAGACAGGGTAACTTCCGGCCATGTCATTAAATTTTCCCATGGAACGGTGTGTTTATTGCTGATTCTGTGGTACCATTATTTTAAACGTTGTTCATACTTCAGGACTAGTGATATGTAATTGATGTCATATCTTTGACATGCGTTGTTAAACAGAAATATTACCCTGTTTGTGTGTGAAGTTGTAGATTGAACCGTGTTTTATGAGTGCTGATCCGGTGAAAACGTGAAGATGCTATCGTGATAGCTTATTTGCTGTGAAATGTTGAATGTGCGAGAGAATTAAGACTTGCCAACTGTCGCTTCCATCCCCGAAATGAATGTTAACTGGGGACCCCCGTCGGGGAACAGCAGGTTAGCAACGGTGACGCTCACGTGAAATCAGCAGCCTTATGATGGTAAGTCGCAACGAACTCGTATTGCAGTATCCAAGTTCATTCTTATATCCTTAAAATTGACAGTGAATTTACAAAATATCTGAATATAATGGGAATAGTTGGAGTACGTGTAGGAAGTTCTTGTTTTGAAAATTATTGAGAGTTAGCAAAAGCATTTCATTACCTTTAGTGTACCTCCCTGAAACACTACAGGAACGCCGTAGAAACTAATTCGCAATTGGTAATTTTGGGTGTGCCACACTACAACCGCGGATGGATACGGGACTAGAGTTTCATAAGTGCCGCTTACTTAGTCCTAAAGCGCTTATTTAAACGAAGCCTTTTCCTGTGCTTTGCTGTTTTGTTTGGGTCGTTTCCAACAGTGACACATACGAGAAAGACTATTTTACTGGCATTGTAAAAATTTCATTAATGATCTTTTGACCCTTTCTTTTTATGTCTGACTGTTGCGTCTTTTGCATGTGCGTGGTTTTAAGCAACGATTTCCAATTCTGAGTTGGAACCGCAATTAAACATAACGCAATTACAACCAGTCATTAATTGCTGAGTGCTTTGCACTGAAAGAAGACCCCCACTCCAACACTAGTGTAAGACAGTAGAAACTTAAACTTAATTGTTCATAGTTTACAGAAATAACGTCATAGTTGAACTTGTCACCGTGTTGTAAAGCTCAGATATTTTCTATTTATTGTATAGATAGTTACAGTAATTTAACAGTGGGGCATGCACAAATATAAACAAAATTCTTGGACAACACTTCTTGAAGAAGCCCTTCTTCTGAAACTAAAAGGAGATGGGAGGATACCCTTCAGAAGTATTTTAGGCAAGTAGGGTGTGAGGATTTCTGTTAGATTGAGTTTGATCACTGTCTTACACAGTTGTAGACTTCGGCGTTAGCCGTCGTAATCTTTCGGGCTTTGGAGGCTCTCCGTTAGCGTTTTCATTAGTTTGTTCGTTACGATTTGATATTGAGTGAACATCGATAAATTCTTACGTGATCCATGTTACCCAGACTGTGACTTTGAAATGGAAACACCTGTAATTAGAGATGAATGGTTACAGCCGAAGGCCTGTGCGCTGTCAGTTGCAAATGTTGTGAAGTGATGCCGATGGCTGTTTGCTGACAACACTGCCATTTAACAACGTCGTAGTATTGTCAGTACTGCGTAAGCAAAGGCGGAGTTCCAATTTGTTAGCCGTAATCCCTCAAACAGCACCGCAAACTTGAAAAACCTCTAAGACGACGATTATTATTAAAATATATTGAATGTTTAAATTCGACATTAAATTTACAAGCAATTTTACCTGTGTGTAGGGTCTCTAGACATTTTCCGCGGTGCTCTGTGCACATCATACATCCACTTATGTAGGTTAAATTCGTATGGCCGACCAGCACAACGACTGTGAAGAAATATTGCTGTGCTACGAAACGATTTACTTTGTATGTCTTAAGACCTGAAAGCATTAACTTCTTCTGAATATTATGCATTCTATTTCAACATCACAGAAAACACGCTGAATTTCGATTGAAGCCTTATTGGAAGGTTGGATGTTTGTACTGGTAAACCGTCACGGACGTTTCGGTGTGTAGTTCTTTCATTTCAAGGGCCCTAACATTCCACCTCTCACGCACTCCTTTACCCTGAAGAAGGAAGCACAATGCTCCTCCGAGACAACAACTATCAATCGCAAAAGACGCGAATTCTTCTCAACACCTTTGAGAGAATCTGCATTTCGCAAGGTTGGGATGATAATCGCAATTTATTTTAAGAAATACGAAACAATATACGGTTTCTGAAATGCACGACATCAATTTATTGTCGTGTTGTATTCAGAAAAGAATCAAATTTGCGTAAGCACGGATGCTTGGTCATTTCGTCTTTGGGTTAAAGCCATTGAAAAGAATTTATTTTAATAACCGCTGCCTCAAACCTACATATTACCACCTTTACACAATAAATTACATAAGTTCTCAATGTATTAGCTTAATGCATCCACACAGCTCTGTGTGCGTCACTTTCATGAGCGTCCTTCACGTACAAATATTCCAGACGGATTAACTTGCATGTGCTTTCTACCCCCTCATGTTTCACTACGTTATTAACTGTCATGATGTTCACAATACCTCTCATTTGACCCCATAAATGTCCAGTAGGTTTAAAAGTCAGTTTATAATGGGCATGCTGTTGGTCCTCCCCGACTTATCATCGTTCCGGGTATTTGAAATTACGAATCATTCTGACAGTGATGCTACACTGAGGCGTACGGTCATTATACATAACTGATGTGCCTGTTGCTGTTTTTAATGAGACATCCTCTGGTGGTCGTGTAAAGGTGCTGTGTACATCCACGTCTGTTTCAAGGAGAATTTTGGCCAGGTCTCTTTTCTGTATATAGTCACGTGTGTGTGTGTGTGTGTGTGTGTGTTGTGTACACGGTATGCCTACGTGTATGCTGTTATTATTTTTTAAACACAAAATAAGTTTTCGCTATCAGGAAATACATTTGCCTACCTATGTATGGTAATACAACAAAAACTGGATAAGTCTGTAACAGCGTAAACTGAAATTGCGTATGTATGGGTATGCCAGTAACCAGGCATAAAAAAACTGCTCTTCTCATCCTATGCTAGAAAGCAGTGGCTCTTATGTGGACCCACACTTCTGCTCAAAATCGTTGTTCGTGCCATGAAAGAATAATGACGTCAGTTGATATGCCCACATATGTTGATTGTGGAGTTTTTATGAACATTACGCGTGAGTCCTGCGTTGTCTGCAAAGATAATGTGGGACAGACAACGAGGATTGTCAGCACAGATTTACACGAGCCGCTACTACACGTAGGTTTGGGGGCGTATGCTGTGCCCCTCGCTGTGGGTGGTAAGGATACAGGCGTTGCTTATGGGAAATCCACAACACAGTCGAATGGGGAAGGTGTTCTGCAGCAGCAATGATAAGCGTGCTGGCTTCAGATTGTTGAACAACGTCTTTTTGACGGGGTCTTTGAACTTCCTTGTCTTCCTTGTATCCTGCCACGCAAGCAGACCTCCTTTTCCCAACAAGCCGATGAATTGTAAAATATGTTCCCATGCTTGGAATTTAGTAACCGGAAATTTTATAAGCAACGATAAGTGAAATGTACCTTCATATTCTCACAGTATTTGCACAGATAGAAGACTCAGTTCTGTAAGCCTTTTATAATACACCCATGTGGCACTAACGATATAAGGTGCGGACGGACACAGCTGGCGGTGCCTGAGCCTTGGGTATTTTTTGTCTCCTTTATTGTACCACCAGTCTATTACAGACTATAAGTACTCTGAACCTTATATCCTACGCTGATATCGCATGACCTGTGGAGTAATATTCCATTGAGTGTACTCGCATCAGATATTCTCGTACCTGCGTAGGTACTTATGAGAAACTTGTGGTTAGTTCAGTTGGTTTGAAACGTTTTAATCTTCTTGGTTCTTCTTCGTCTAGTAGGGCGGGTATGAGTTCTTTGGGATGCGTGAGTAGCTTTTCTCAGTATTTGGTGCTAAAGTTAGTTATTTCTGCTTTGACTGTGGGTATCTGTAGATCGGTGTGTAGAATAGTGTTCGGTACATACCATGGAGCGTTTACTATTGATCTGAGGACTTTATTTTGAAATCTTTTTAGTATTTCGATGTTAGAATTACTTGCTGTAACCCAGAGGGGAATGCCGTACGTCCAGATGGACTTTAGGATAGTTTTGTATATTAGTAATTTGTTTTCTAACGACAGCTTCGACTTTCTGCCTTTGAGCCAGTACATGCGGTGGAGTTGCAATCCAAGCTGTTTTCTTTTGGTAAAAATGTGTTTTTGCCATGTCAGCCTGCGGTCACGGTGAATGCCTAAGTATTTGGCAGTTTCTCTATGTTGGATACGTTGTCCGTTTAATGTTACTGCGGGACAGGTTTCACGCTTCAGGGAGAAAGTAATATGGGTTGGGGTATTTGAGTATCGTGTTTGAACTGATTTGTACAGCCTAGCATTTACGAGAGGGGTCAAACCAAGAGGTGAAACATAGCGTTATTAATTCATGTACATTTTAATTTCTTTTTCAGTAAGCACTAATTGACTCACCGATTAAACCGGTCCATTATTGTAACTAGTTATGAGAAGACTGATAATACAGCTTGTATTAGTTGTCGGGGTTTAGCGGTGTTGCAAACAATATGCACTAATTGGTCCATAATTCTCTCGAAATTACCTCCGTATTAGATCTAATGGTTGTATATCGTAAATGTGATTTTTAAACGTAAGATATCCACCCACTACTATCAAATATCCTGTATTTGTCAGGTACTTGATACAAATTGCGATCCATTTTGCAGTACATTATCAATTTCTACAACCAAGGAAAGCCTATGTTAGGAGAGACTTTTGCACAACAGTGTATTTTGTTGTATAAAAATTGAAGTTTTAAGCGATTTAAAGAGCTTAAATGAAAAATGTAATGAAGTCTGTTAAGATAAATATTTGTCCAAAGGTTTCTTATTAAGAATGGCCTGAAATAAGGAGATGACTTGTCGCTATTGCTTTCTGCTTCATTTATAATATGCCATAGTCCGATCGAAGGAAAATCAACAGAGAAAGAAACTGAAAGGGTCTCACCGGCGTCCTTTCCTCGTTGATGACGCAGAAAAAAAATGCTGTAAAGAAAATAACAGTGGATCATTTGCCTCCTAATAGGGAGGATGGTCTGGAAGTAAATGCGGATAAAACGTAGGTGTATGTTCAGGCCGTTGTATGAATTGGGAGCTTAATCGACGGCCCTTCACCGCGAAGGCCCGAATTTGATTCCATTACGTGCGGAATTTCCTATGGTTGAAGTGACACTGGAATATTATTCTTCCTACCACGTCAGGCTTTTCCCAACAATAATACATCCACCGGTACTGCGTATTTATCCTTATATCATCTGAGGTATGCAAGGTCGCATTGCAGACAACACGTAAGGTACATTGTTTCTATCATATTTACACTAACAAAGAATTGAGTGGCCGTGCGGTCTGAGGCAAATGCTTCGAGCTACTCGCTGGCTGGGATTGTGGGTTGGAATTCCGCCAGAGTTGTTGATGTTTTAGTCTTGTGTTTCCTGTGTGCTGTGCAGTGAGAGGCCTCTGCGACGGGCCGATCCTTCATCCAGGCGAGTCCTTCTGAGTGCGTATGTATCACTGGGTTTCATCAGATGCAACATTAAGCCTCTAAATAGGTATATGAGTTTCGCCTGACGACAAAAGTATTCAGAAGAAGACCCTAAATTCGGAAGTTAAAATGTATACACTTCTGGCACGTTAAAACCATGTGATGAACATAACTACGACGCAGTATGTCGTCTTTCACAGTGTGTAAATAGAAAAGTAGATAGTACACCCCCTCCGCTCTATAGTAAAGACCAAACTTTGAAATCATAGTGGCTACTACATGAACCACTTGCTTGAATATCAACAAACTTCATCTTATCAGCTACGTTTATTGGTTTCGTATTGTTCTCACAATATATAGGGATTGTACATTGGTACATCTTTAAACAGTTTTTTTTTAATTCAGACACAATGTATTGAGTCTGAAGTATACATTGAATATTCGTGTATTATTTATGTAAAATTCTTGCCGTAAAATTTCAAGTAGTCTTTTTCAGACCACTGCATTTTCAGGTTGCTGGCAGGAGAGGCAGTCTCTCCATATCTGTTGGGATAGCTGTGCCTGTATTTAATACGCGGCAATGCGGAATGTGGGGTGGTTTTGCAGTTCGGGGATTGGGCGGGGAACTAACAACTTGGAAACGTTCCCATTCTGACACTGTTCTGTTTCGCGATATTCGTTTTTGATGCTATGATGGGGTCCAGTAGAATTCCAACATTAGATAATTTTTTTTTTTTTTCGCAGTGAAAGGTCCTAGTGGGATTTGAAGATGGGCAGCTATGAAGATGCTAGTAGTTGGTTCAGTACAGCAGTCGAACATGTCGTACTGGAATGTGGGGTATGGGGTGTTCACGAATGGCGCGTCGACACGTGGTTAAGAAAATTTCCTTAACAAATTAACCCTGCTGAATTGTTTCATTCGTTTACTCGAGCACGTCAATTCACGCACACAGCGAGGTAATCATGTATTGCATAGTTATTTATTATGTTGCATCGATTACTTGTACATTAAGGTTATCAATATGGTTACTAAAGTGCTCTTACTGCGGTATGAACGCACTAACGTTCACACACGTAGTGGGCGATATATATTCCTCAATTTAATAGCCACTTAATCACCAGTAATCCTTTGTACAGTGTAAGCACTTACGCATAACCCCTTCTAACTCCTCATGATAACTCCCTACACCGGCAATGTGCACATTTTAAGGTCTAAACTCTCATATATAGAACAATTAGACATAGAACACCACAAGCTGGTGTGCGTTTTACCGTTCCATTTAGTTTTCGCTTTACGAAGCTGCTTCAGCGAATATACCATAAAATTTAGAGCTGACTGATTAGTTGGTCTTACTTCGAATCATCTGCTTTACTAACAGTCATTCAATCAGCACTTACAAATACTTCAATCTTATTGGTCATTTTACCTCGCGAATACGTCATGCAGTTTTGACCCACATCGCTTTGCGAAGTGGGCTTTTTGATAACTCCCTTAAGACGAAATATTGCCACTTAAATTGTCTAGCGGCGAAAATTGAATTCCTGAAACAGAAAACAAACTGCCCAAAAGCAAACTACGTGTGGGAAAAATGTCAGTTCGGTCTCTTGTAACCTTCCGCTCTCCTACCAGCGGAGGATTTCACCCTTAGAAAGGCAACTTGTGCTGTGCCTTTCAGCGACGAATCTGATTCACAATTGAGTGTCGTAAGGAACATTCGCCGATCCCAGTGGCCCCTCGCCTGCTGAAATTGTGGGTTCGAATCCCACCGGAAGCATGTCTGTCTGTCTGTTGTGAGTGTCGTGTGTTGTCTGGTAGAGGTCTCTGCGACAAGCAAATCATTCGTCCAGAGGAGTCCTACTAGCTGAGGTGCGTCGTTGTGTGTGATCTAGAAACCTCGTGAATGAGGAGGCCCTGGCCCAATGGGGGCTGTGGCGCCAGAAGAAGAAGAAGAAAAGAAGAAGAAGAAGAAGAAGAAGACGAAGAAGAAGAAGAAGAAGAAGAAGAAGAAACATCCAGTTGGAATTCATTGTGTAGGATGACAGGTCCGGTATTCAAACTGGTGCTTGCTATGCCAAAATCTTACAGTAAGAAACGAGCACCTTAAGAAAAGCCACACAGGGTTTCGAAATGGGACGCTTGCTTTTGGAAGACCTAGGCGATGAAAAATAACTTCGTGGATTAGACTGTTTCTTAGGAAACTGAGAGTGCCTCACCTCGTCAACAAACTTCTCACAAGGTATGAATCCCGAAATATCATCACCATGTTAATATACGTGTGCCCTGAACTTACCCTTATCCTGAGCAAGATGTTTACAGTCCATGCTGTCCCATTTGATTTCTTTCTAACCCTTGTTTCATTGTTGCCGCAGTACGCCTAGCTCTTCAAGCGGTCATGCGTGCCACATTACCTACCCATCTTATCTTCCTTGATTTTATCACTCGAACAATATTTGACAAGGAAGGCAAATCGAGAGGCTGTCGTTAGGTAATTTTTTCCAGATTCTCGATACTTCGTACTTTTTTGCCTAAATATCTTCTTTATCACACCCTCAGCCCGTTTTCTTCTGTGAGAGGCCAAGATTCGCAACCCTATAAAAATAGACAAGTTTTTAAGCGTCTTTACATTTTATTCTTTGCATTTATAGACAGAAAACAGTAAAGTTGAAGATTCTAATTTCAACATTGCGAGCATTCCCGAATATAAACTGCTCTTAATTTCTTATTTCCTGAAACGTTTTTGTGTGATTTATAAATATTCGAATTTCGCCGCACTGTAAAGGATTTTAGTAGTGGAGAAAATTTCGTGGTTATTTCAGAAAACCTTGAAGAGCTGTTGTAATGCACCTGAAGAAACAGGTCGAGAAGGAGGGAAATGGACTCACGTCACAGACTACGGACACCGGTGGCAGCTTCTTGTGAATTTGATGAACTTTTAGTCCCATACGAGACAGGGAATTTTTTATCAGCTGAGAATCTGTTAAATACTTTCTAGAACTATTGTGTCTCGTGGAATTCCTCAGTTAGTTAGTTCCTTAATTTACCGTTCTTTAGCCGATTCTGTATCATTCCTATATAGGGAATTCATCATTATATAAATTTGCAAATTTTAAATATATATGCATCAACGTGTAATAGTCTTGAAGTTGCCAGTTATTTAGCGACATATTTTTTCTTTTATATTGCGTAATTCCATTCTGCTATATTTGCTAGAATATCTTCCAGGAGCAGCCTTTATACAGGTTTGAAAACTATTCAACTATTCCTCTATCACTAGAGACATGAGTACTGTAAAATTGTTCAGTTTCCAAAACGGAAATTGTATTTCCATTTCTTCCCGGATTCTTTGCTACCACGTCGTTTACCATCAGGTGTTATGGCGACATACATGAAAATGAACGTGTATATGAGTGTTATCACAATGGCTCACTTTGTCTACTTTATTTTTTCATTACTTAGAGTGTTTTGCAGTTTTTTGGGCTCTACACCCACGTGAGAGTAATTGCGTTTCCTCATTAATCCCTTGTTTCATTCATGCTTGTGCTTTTAAATATTGCATAGTTTATGCCCTTATGTGGGTGTAGGTCCGTTGTGACACTAACACATGGTCTCTGGACTTGTACTTGTGTTTCTGCAGAATTGGTGTTTTACATGTGTTTGATGCAGCTTTGTAGCGCCGAATGAGCCAGAAACACTTGACGGGTTTTGAAACGGAACATTTTTAAACAAACTGGAAAAATTTGATTAACCCTTGTTGATACATTTCATGCCGATGGAAATGCATGTTAATCGTCCCTGTTTGAATACAACACATAGCTGACCACCATGTATTTCAGTACCCTCCTGCAGTAGGGATGGAAAGAATGTCACAACTCGCTGCAGCATTTCTGTAGGTACCCCTTGAATGCACTCCTGAATTCTCTGTTTTAATCAATGATATATAAGTAACCAATAAGTGCACTGCAATGTTAATGATGTAGTTTATTCACTATATTCTCACAACTTGTTTCGGCCGCTGTTATGGCCATCTTCAGAGTGATGTTTTTATTATTACAAGAATACAAAGGTACAAGTGTGGTTAGGTGTGTCACTATCACTCCATAACAATTAAAGTTACATTTTCTATTAAAATTATGTCTGACTTATAAATATAGGTTAAATGTGGGTATTAAAATAATCGCTATTTTAAGTTACCAATTTCGGCAGGACGCTTTTCAAATAAGTTACCTTACTTTTGACGTAACCCCAAAGGCAGTAGTGTGATGCTGCAAGATAAGGCGACGCGCTAACCGGAATGTCAGAAACACCTTCGCGTTTTTTTTTTTTTTTTTTTTTTTTTTTTTTTTTTTTTTTTTTTTTTTTTTTTTTTATTTTTTCTTT
>Ga0123357_10005610_pt1 | contig 15095 bp, 10 predicted proteins | sample TergutEmb28metaG_FD_89873 | JGI IMG/M metagenome (GOLD analysis project Ga0123357, IMG submission 89873) | Embiratermes neotenicus P4 segment gut microbial communities from Petit-Saut dam, French Guiana - Emb289 P4 | ecosystem: Host-associated > Arthropoda: Insects > Digestive system > Gut ... | reverse complement strand
TATGTGCTCAACATGTTTCGGACATTAATATATCCATCATCAGGAGCTTGCGACTATTCTGTTGAATTACCACATTGGTCGTATTGTTCTTGGTTCGATGTGTGTTGGAGTTTCGATGTGGTTTGTTTGGAGTGGTATCTGTGTTGCAGACTGAATCCTGCAACACGGATACCACTCCAACCCAACCACACCGAAACTCCAACACACATCGAACCAAAAAAAAAACGACCAATGTGGTAATTCAACAGAATAGTCGCAAGGTCCTGATGATGGCTATATTAATGTCCGAAACATGTTGAGCACATAAGAAATGAAATAAAACAGCAAGTGACGTCAAGTTGGTTTTTATTCTTCAACTATAATTTTCTACATTAATCATACCGTGCATGTTCTTACATTCCGTAAATCAACCAACAAATTCAGTTAAAGAAATATAATAAAATACAAGTCGTAAAATAAATTCATTGCATGTATCAAACTCGTACAAATATTCTTATGTTCTGGTAGATCCCCTAAAGATGGCAATCCGATGCAGAAACATGTAGGAGTCAGATACCTGTTATGAATTGTATTTACGATTTGTATTTTATGGTATTTTAATGAATGAATTTTTTGTTCATATATTGAAAATAACATTGCATATTCATTGTGATAGTTTTATTAATATATTTGCACGGTAACCAATTTTGCATTTTGCACCGCCAGTGTTGAAACATAAGTTTAAGTAAAGTAACGTTTTCCCAGTGGAAGAAGAGAGGGCGAATTGGAAGTGGAGGTAAAGCTACATTGATTCTTAACCTTTGGGCGCCGGAATTATTTTTTTAAATTTTAGCACACTCTGTATATAAAATGTGAATAAAACAGGAACCAAATAGGTTAGAATTATGAAACAAACTGCATTTTGAAGAGAAAAAAAGGAGAGTATATGCCATGTTTAAAACATTCAGTACCTATATTTGTTGAATAAATATATAAAATGCAACGTTTATAGTTTAGCGGTGCGGTACGACCACTATAGTCGTCGTTAGGTGTCAAAGGGTTAATCGGAGCGTAAGATGGAAGTGAATGATGAACGTAATAGCCAGGCGGGTTTGTCCCTGGCGGGAGAGCCTTTTTCCTGCAGAAGGGGAAAGTAGAGTGGACTAACATCCGGTTGTTTGAAGTACATTAATATTTCCACGTAACAGATAAAATCTTGGTTAAGTTGTTAGCACTGTGTAAATCAGTGCTACTGAAATCGCACATAATGCTATGCGCGTAGTGTGGGAAATCCCACACGCCGTCCTGCTAACCGCCAAACGCGCACTCAAAATCTACAAACCCGCTCGCTACTGCACTGCTGCATAGCGACGAACGACACCCCCTATTTCATAGTATTTAGTCCCGCATTAATGCGGAACTACGATTCGTAGAGCGGACGACAACAACTGCTGTACACCAACCGATAACGGCTCCATGCCATGCAGTGCAGAGCCCTGCGTTACAAAAAATTCTTTCTATAGAACACAAATACGGAGGGCTGTGTACACAAACACATTTCCAGGTTCCCACACACATTTTACTCTTTTATTGGGGTTTTAGTCAACTCGTGAAACCGTAAAAAATATTACGTGACTCTTTTGAAGCACTAGATGTAAAAAGGCATACATCATGGATGATTGTACAGCACACAGGTGCATACATTTCATCACTAGCACGTTTATACTGCCTGTAGCTCTTTGCAGTATTATGCGTCACCGTTCATAGTTCTCACTACCTTGTTGCTGAGGGCAGGGCGCATTAACAGAGAAACTCATTACGGAATGATAATGCCATCATCATCATTATCATCAGTGGCAGTAGCAACAGTAGCACTGCTAACTCACTCCTGCACGAATTGGGCTGGTTCGAAATTCTATTGTGACCAGTTCTGTTTCATGTTTTCTATAAATACGGAGGAGATATCTCCCGTCGGTAGACGAGAAACTGCAGTAAAAAATTCGTAATGTATTTTTTAAGAAATTCCCGTTTAAAGAAGGATAAGTATCTTAATCTCCAACGATCAGAGTTATTCTTAGAAACCAAAAGTCGTTGCCATGAGTGTCAATAAATTTATAACCATTTTGGAACCAGAAGGAAGGAACATTTCTTTCGCATAATTGCTGGTGGCGAAACGCCAAATACTTATATGCGAGTTTGACACTCAAAACATTTTTAGATATAACTCATTGGTTTATTACGGATAAGAAGTATGTTAATTTGTAATAATATAAACAGCCAACTAGATACAACAATAATAAGTTTTATTGATAATTACAATCAGCAACAAGTTTCGCGCGATAATTTCGCCCATCCTCAGGATCACTAGACTGTGTTTACAGCTTGTGGTATAATGCACCTGCGATGATGCCTGCTGGCAGCATCGCATAAAATTTGTTATTGTTGCATCTAGTTGGCTGTTTATATTACTGTATCTTTGATGCACGATCACACAAACATCAAATGTTAATTTGTATCAAAATATCTTACTTGTTTGCCCAAAAGGAACCGGCATTTCGTTGGCTTTCAGTGTGAATTACACGTACAGAAACACTTAACTACGCATAAATAGATTGATGTGTGTATACTTGTCTAACACAACTATATGTTGGTAGAGATATGTATAATTTATTACATAAAAATCAACTACATGTTTCGGCCCTTTTCATTGGCCATCTTCAGGTTGATAATTGAAAAAATTGAAAAACACTTAGTAAGCAGTTGTACTTGACTTATGTGAGTCTTTTTATACAGTGGGGAGGTGAGCTGTGGGCTGGGAATGAGATCTCGCATGTTGTGTAGGATGGATGGTATGGTTACATGAACTCTGCTACATACTGCTATATACCTAGAGCAGTATATAGCAGAGTTCATACCACCCATCCTACACAACATGCGAGATCTCATTCCCAACCCACAGCTCACCTCTCCACTGTATAAAAAGACTGACATAAGTCAAGTATAACTGCCTACTAAGTGTTTTTCAATTTTTTCAATTATCAACCTGAAGATGGCCAATGAAAAGGGCCGAAACTTGTAGTTGATTTTCATGTAATAAATTATACATATCTCTACCAACATATAGTTGCGTTAGACAAGTATACACACACTCCAATCTATTTATTGTAAACACAACGAGGATGACAAACCTTATGACGAAACTACGCAGCGAGAAGAAAACATTCATTTTATCACGATTAAAGACTGTCAAAGGCTAACTCGAGATTCGAAACTTATCCCCGAAGTATATCCCTAATTTGTCATAGAATTCGGTTTAGGCACAGCTGAATGTACCATATTTTTAAAAATGTCAGGAATGCGCAGCTGCTGACAATACGAGTAACTGCGTATGCTTTGTTTGTGATTGATTTAATGTTTCACATCGATACCAGTGGACATTCTAAAGCTTCATGTGACGTAAGTGTGTTTCATTTCATATTTTCTACCTTCCAGCACGTTTATGGAAATTTTCATACCTGGATACAGTTAGATATTGCGATGATTTATATCCACGGCTAGAAGATTAAGTTCAGATTACTGGGATGTGTTTGCAGTTGTGATTTGTTCGGCCCCACTCAGACGGTAATTCCGGTATCTCATTGGTTCTCGTTGGCACATGTGTACATTGGTGTTATTGCGTGTCATGCTATCATTATTTTTAATGTAGCAAATTTACTAGTTCTATTAGAATGGCTCATCTGGGACATGCGAAGATACAATCTCGAAACACAATGAATCCTTTGGAGATTTAGCAGGAACGCCATGAGGTGCCAAGGATGGCTTATTTCCATGCATACGAATTCAGAACTGCAAAACCAAGGTTCGAAAACACTGAATTGGGCCACTTTGAAACTTGAGACAGATCGAGTGTTTTTATATATTGATGTGGTAGTACCAACAGCACAAAAGTCTTCAGGGCATCAATCAGCGAACGAATTGCAAGAGAAGAAGTGTAAGAAAGAAAGGAAGGAAAAAAGAAAGAAAGGAAGAGAGAAGCAGTTACCTTCTCAGAGTTAATGCCAGAACAAAGAAGTTTCATTCATCTTAGCAGGAAAGGCTATATATTGGCTTGAATTTTTGTAAAAACGAAAAGAGGGTGTGTCTGTTGTCTGTAGTATTATACGGTAAGTATTTTTTTAAGATTTCGATAATTTTTCGAATTTTGACAATTTAATATCAATTACTAGTTACGAAAATGTGACCCTTAAGTGTAAAACGGGGATGAGTGGTCAGATTCACGCCCCGACTGCAGTGTCCGAGGGGAAAATAATCTCCAAATCTCTTAGAACAAGTGAATGAGTGCACCTCAGAGCCTGTATGGACCCTTAGGTGTCAATAAAAATGTCTTTTCTTTGCCGGAATTATGACTAAAATGCCCTCTGTTTTCCTGCCCATAGCCTTATCGCGACTCACCGTGTTATATAACTATTACATAAAATATTGAAGTAGAGGCGTAATTAGGCCTGTGTTTACAGAATTCAGTGTCTGAGGTTCATTTAGTGTGCATATTGTTTAGGTTGCAAAAACTGTGACGTCTTCAGATTTCTCGTCCTTTTGAATCTCTTTCTCAAAACTTAGTATCGATTTGTTGTCCCACCCTCCTCTTGTTGCAATCTTAAGTAAAGTATTTCAGTTTAAATCCGTGTGTAGCATATGTCGTTGGAATCCTCCTAAAGATAAAACTTTTAAACTCCCTGTTAACAAGAACACCGGCGTACATGTCGTGTTATCCTGTGATTTCGGAACAAGGCGGGCGTGACCACATGTCTGTACATTAGAATGGGTTTCCTTGGTAGGAGATGAATTATGGTGAATATTATGCTTCTTGAAAGGAATAATTTAGGAAATGGAAACAGAAGCATGAGAACTGCTCAAAACACTCGGTTTATCAGGTCAATATTTTTGCTTGTATACTTACATCTACATAGATTCCATTATATGGGAAAATCTTGATGGGTGGTTTCTCTCCGGGTGAGAATCTGTAGAATTCAAAGTTCCCACGATACAACTTGACTGAGTAAAGAGGAGCATCTTCGAGATCGTACTGGCACGAGAGAGACGCATGACTGCCCTTTCGTACGATGGGCGGAATCACTGTCAAGTTGACATTCCTCAAACAGTGGCCATCTGAAAGACATAAATATTTACATTATTCTGTGTGCATAAAATATTAGGTGTTCTGACATTTCCGTGTTTGGGTCTCATAAATGCCATATGCATTACAGACTTAATATTCTATCGCTTATTTGCAATAAAGCGGAAGTGCCTTTCATGAAAGTGTATGTTGCACGGAGAATAACTCCGTCTAACTTGCTGAGAGCCATCTTTCTTGAATGGAGAAATGTATCTACGAGTCTGAGTGACTACCCTGTATGAAAGTGTTCAGATCGCTGCCGTGGTCGATTTTAAAGACTAAGTTCGCCAGTGATTAAGTTTTAAAGCCTCTGAATTATGTTTGTATGGTAAACTCCTGCTAACCTGACATGCATAATAGGAATTTACTACGTAGTTCCTATTCAAGAAATGGCCAATATGAAAAAATGAATATAGTCGTCTCTTTCGTCCGGGTTAATCACTTTACTTGACCAAAAAGAAATTGACACCTATGTAAGGTGTTTAAATATCCACGACTTTGTAACAAGATACCAATAATAATTGTATTTATAAATACATTATTTGTTTTAATATATTTATTCAGCTAAATATATAATCACTTCTTCAAATATTGGTTTCTTTATTATGTGTACAGCAAAAAGCTGCAACACATTCGAGGATGTGACAGCGGCGTACATTCCTATTGTGATGACCTTCGTACTTGTGCCATATAATTTGATATATATATATATATATATATATATATATATAGCAAAGCTAGGAGAAATTTGATATGTTTCTTCAGTTCTGAAGAAAGATACAGAAGTTTCCTCTAAAATATTGGTATCTACCAAATTACACGATAGTACCTCCCAGCAGACCCTAATGTTAAATAATATCCAGTTTAATGGATTAAGTACAGTAGCAGGTAAGGTCGTATTCAGACAGACAGACAGAACCTCAGATATGTTAATGACAGTACAAGTGAGTGCACGCTACACGCTAGACGCTACACGTTTTCTTTAATTTTCGAAAATCATTTTTCTGTTCATTATTCATATCAGCCTAAATTCTAACAAGAGTATTAGAAAACAAGAAAATCATCAGAGTATAAGAATTTTAGAAACAATTTACAAAATCGGGTGGTTATAGTAATGAATCTGTCCTTTTGTGTCCAAGAACTGAACAGGCTGATGTAATGGTGAATTTCCAAAAGCCTATTCCTGATTTTCCAGTTTCGAATAACAGGCGAGTTGCAATCTTCTGGCTGTAATTGTCAGCGGCTTTCATCGACCCTTGGGTGCATTGCTGGAGTCAGGTGTAAGCTGGTCATTCCAAATCCTTATCTACTAACCATTCATAATCACCCGCCCTTGGCAATATTACAGGTCTGTAGGTGAAAAAGACATAGTAAATTTGAGGGTTGTTTGCCGGGCATCTTCCTCATGAAATGAAGTGAATACCAACTTGACGCAACTAAGTAATTTTGTTGGTGTATTCTTAGCTCGACATGTTTCGGGTACACCCGCCCATCATCGGGAGAATTAGATGTTGAGTTGCAACATACGGTTTCCCGCACCGAGTTTTTGGATGGATGGTGGTCTTGAGAGCCGCTGCGTAGGTCGTGTTTATGGTGCGGATGGTGCCGTCGTACGGCACCATCCGCACCGTAAACTCTTATTTCATGTAGTAAATTGTTTCCTGATCGGTCAGCTGAATTTGTGGGTGTGTTTGTTTAAATTTGCCTTCAGCTTTATGGTTGGTTCAGTCTAAACGGCTCGTACGTGTATCCTAGTCTGCAGTCCTAAGCCTAGTGACACGAGGCGACAAGAATAAAGGATGTTTCCGAAAGAAGTGAGCAGGAAGCGTCGTGATACTTGCAAGGTATTTTTAGTTACAAAAGATAAGGAATATACCAGTCACCATTTATGCCATATTCATGAATATAAAACAGTGCTTTCCAGTTAAGAGCAGTGGATGGAAGCACAAGTATTACAAATTCGGTGACGTCTGTTCAGAATAATATATTTTATCTTTATAATAATATTACTTGGAAATTATTAAGTTAAAAAGCTCAAATTGATGGTTGGTAGTATGTACTACTAAGTAGTAGAAACATAACCGAACATTAGCTATGTAATATATTTTATATTATGAAAGGATCTGTAAATTTCCAACATGCTGTGTATTTTAACGTTCGTCGTTTGTTTCACACATGAAATGGCATCTGCGGTCTTGTTTGTTCTTTGTATTTATATTTATCTGTAGGGAAACGTGAGAAGCAATTAAATATTTTACGTCAGTCAATAACAAAACATTTATTTTTTATACAATGGTATATATGTCAGGGCGACATGTTTCGAACTAGTCGGCCATCGTCAGGCCCTTCCAGAAAACAGATCCAAGAATTTATGTTTATTGGACCGTGCATCCACATGAACAGACCAGTTGTGCTTCAGCCTGCAACACGGATACCACTTCAACCCAACCACACCGAAACTCCAGCACACATCGAAGCAAGGCATGTGCAATCTCAAATTCACAATAACACAGTATATTAACAAAGCACTACCAATCAACCAATAAAACATACTACACACATGAGAACACAATAATCACAAAGCAGAAAACACCATAACAGTCAGTATCGACAGAAATACGCTTACCAACTACAACAAAGTGACTAAGCACATCACATCACATCAAACACACACCACTACATATCATAATTCACGCTAATGCTAAATCCTCCGTCTTTAAAGAACAATACGACCCATGCGGTAATTCAACAGAATAGTCGCAAGCTCCTGATGATGGCTAAATTAATGTCCGAAATATGTTGAGCACATAAGAAGTGAAATACTCGTAAAATAGCAAGTGACATCAAGTTGGTCTTTTATTCTTCAGATCCAAGAATTGATCTTGGATCTGTTTTCTTTGAGGGCCTGAGGATGATCGACTAGTTCGAAACATGTCGTGCAGACATACATACATAACTTTGTATATAAAATAAATACTGTGTTGTTGACTGACGTTTAGTATTTAAGTGTGTGTTATAACACTTCGGGATGGAAAACTTAAAAAAAAGTGAGAAGATTTCTAAGAAAGTATTAATAGCAAAACAATAGAATCGCATTATGCAAAATGACAATGAGTGGTTAGATAGGATTTATGTTTACTCGCACAGTGTTGTAAAAACACTTTACCTTTCCTTTGTTTATTCACTCGCCCTGATATTGCCTTGCTGATTCCCTATTAATTTTCCTTACGTTTAATTAAACACTGTGTCTTCATTAGATGTATGTTTTACGTCGTGTTATGACTTCGTTCATGATGAGTAAGTTTTGATAAAATACAATTCTTTTTGGGCTCCTTGTATAGAAGGAATTTTATTGTTCCGGTGTAAACCAAATCTGAATTTGCTGTACAGTTGTATAAAATTATTAAGTACAACAAGTATACTTCAGTGTTGAATGCAATTTTATTACATTTAACCACAGATATGTATCGGCCAATTATGTGGCCTGTTTTAGGTTGGTACTGATTTGCCCCATGGGGCAGAGTCCTTCTTAAGAAGCTAACCTGTTATTACCTAGCCAAGAAATTCCCCGCATTTTATGGAACCCAGAGGTTTATTAACACATTTACCAGTGCCCGCCACCTGTCCCTATCATGAGCCAGATTAATTCAGTCTATTCTCCCATCCCATTTCCTGAAGATCCATCTTAATATTGTCCTCTCATCTATGCCTGGGACTTCCAAGTGGTCTTATACCCTCAGGTTTCCCCACCAAAGCCCTGAATACACGTCTCCTATCTTCATACACGCTACATGCCCCGCCCATCTTACTCTTCTCTATTTTATTGCCCGAAAAATATTGTGTGTAGAGCGTAGATCATTAAGCTGTTCATTATACAGTTTTCCTTACTCCCCTGTTACCTCGTCCCTCTTAGGTCCAAATATTCTCCTCAGCACCCATGTGTCAAATAGCCTCAGCCTAGGTCCCTCCCTCAATCTGAGCCATCTTTTTTCACACCCATGTAAAACAAAAGACAAAATTAAATATCTACACATCTTAATCTCTAAATGTTTGGATAACAAACTGGAAGACAAAAGATTCTGCACTGAAAGATAGCAAGCATTCCTTGACTTCAAACTGCTCTTAATTTCTTCCTGAATAGAATTTTGATTTGTTAAAGTTTTTATCAAATATTATAACTCTTCCACGCGTTCAAAGGAATAATTATCACTCTTAATTATCTGACTTCATCCTGCTTTCTGATCTCGAGGCATGGCCATGTACATAGTGTTAACAGCATTTACTTCTAGTCTAAACTCCTTAATAGCAACTACTAAAGAAGAGAATAACCTTCGCCCAATTTATATCATTATCAGCATAAACCAGAAGCTGATGTGTACCATTTAATTTCAAGCCATCATGGTTTACTTGGACCCTCCTAATAGAGTATTCTATACCCAAGTTGAAAAGCAATGGCTTTAAAACATCTCCTTGTTTCAACCCATTCCTAATAGGAAATATGTCAGACAAATGCTTGCCTATCCCGTCTCTGTTATAGGTATCATTTAGACACATTTTTATTAAACTTACCAGATTCATGGGGATATTAAACTCAATAAGAATATTATATACGACCTCCCTCCTAACTGAATAATAAGCTTGTTTGAAATCTGTCAATAGCTGATACAGTATTCCCTTTTTTCAAGTATTTGACGAATGCAGAATACTCTTGACTACAGGATGTTGGATAGAATTTCGTACGCATTTGGTAAAAAGCGATATGCTAACACAATTAGTACAGTCTGTTTCATTTCCCTTCTTATAGACAGGCACAGTGACCGACACCTTGCACTCCTCAGACAATTCCTCCTTATTCTAAATAGAATTAATAAGTTTGTGAATTTCGGAGCCAATTTTTCTACCTTTGCTTTAATCAATTCTGCTGGGATTTGATAAGGAATTGGTGATTTGTATCCTTTTAGCTTTTCATTAGCCATCTTAAACTCGAAAGCACTCGACTTAAGCACTAATGGCTCTGTTGTGTGTATTTCTATTTTCCAAACATCACTAACCCCAGTTACATTCAGTAGCTGAGAAAATGGTTCCTCCACCTGGCCAAATACAGTGGGGTCTGTAGCCAAATCATTCTTTTCACCTTTCACTATAATAAATATAGGCTGGTAACCCTTCTTGAAGTCATTGATGCCCCTGTACATGTCCCTGATAATTTTTATCGTACTGTTAGTTTCAAGTTCCTCAATTTTAGCCGTCAGATATTTCTTATTTTTGTTCCTGAAATGCCTACTAGCTTCGCGTCTCACATTCTTTATATTAACTATGTTGCTTTGGTATAGATCCTGTAACCAATGCGTTTTGGTCTGCTTTCTGTGATCTAAAAAAGTAAACATTCTAATTCACACCATGGTTTAGTTTGTTTCAATTCGTACCGAACTAGACTCTCTCTGAGGATTTGATATTCTCTTTAATTCTCTCCCAAGCCCCATTTATATTCTCGCTATCAGTTAAGTTCTTCAAAGCTGCACAACTTTTGGGATATTAATCTGGTACTCTTTCCTACCTGTAGCTCATTTAGCTTCCTGAGATTAAATCTTTCCACATCAAACTTCTGTGCTGCTTGTTTACTTAGTTCCAATCATTCCCTAACATTTTCAATCACCAGGTAGTAATCACTATTACATTCAGGTCCCCTGAAGGATCGTACAACGAATATGCACAGGATGAGAAAAACAAGAATACATTTACAATTATAATTAGTCGGAGTCAATCCACGATTAAGAAATCACAAAACGTTGGTTATATTCGCGGTTAAAATAGATAAGTATGAAATATTAGAAGATAAAAAGTTGATACATTCACAAAACTTGAAACATCTAAAACAGTTCAGACAATCTCCTTTACAAAGTTTCATAGAAGTCTGTCAAGTAATTTAGTAGAATGAAAATGCAGACACACATAAAACTATTATATTATCCTATGCCTCAACTTTGTTCGTTTCGTACAAATAATTTGTATCGCAAAAGGACGGAAAGTGGGCCTTTTTGCTTCAGGTGTGCGCATCGTCTGTACCCACTGTTTAAGGTATTTCGAGGACCTCAATTCTGATACAGTAAACAAGAGTCTTGCCTGTCACATTGAAGATATAGAATTTTAGAGGAATCTTGAAACAAACATGCTGTACAATACGAAGGAGACAAAAATTAGACTCGATAGAACAATTTATACTGCAGAGTTGTCGCATTTTATTATAAAAAAGAATTTAGGAAATGCGTAAGAACGCAACATAACAGTCATGTTCAGTGTGTAAATGACTTATAATTTATAATGATTTTTAATATACTTAATTTTTAAGGCTCTCTCATTAAAGACAAAAATTAAGAATTAAGCTCGATGTTGTGTTTGATTCTTTAAGATGTTTCTCTTCTCTTTTTTAGAGTGCAATGAAACTTGATATTATTTTGGACGTACTATATTTCCTTGTTTCAGCCTCTAACAGAAATGATTACCAGGAGTATTTGCTGGGGGTATAAAAGCGGCCGGTGTGTAAGGCTGACAACCTTACCACCATCCTGGGCCATTGTCACACAATATGGGAACCTTAACTTCCTGGAATCCTCTGGACACCTCGGTATTGTAACGGGACTGATTTATAATTCCTTGTTTGTTGGTTCATTTAATGACGCTGTTTGAACTAAATGGAGTACTAGTAGATGACCGTGAATATAACTTTGCGAAGGATATGGGCGTACGATGGTCTTAAGTTGACTTGGTACTTAGTTTACTATTTCATCTAAACTGACCGAATTAAAAACACTAAATAGACAATGGGGTCTCCTTTCACATTATAAACTGCGGTATGCCTTTCATATCTCGACCGTGGAACTAGCTGTATTTTTCGAAATTTAACTTAATATGTGATTCTTCCAGAAGGACAGGGAAAATATCTATATAAGCCCAGGACCACTCACTCTTTATCTCAAACCTGCTTTTCGGTAGAAGGAATTGTAGCAGTTTTCTTAAGAATTTCTGTGAATTAATGGGCTATATACACCATAAAACTATATGAACTGGTCATTACCAAGCGCTGAATCCATATCGACTGTTTCATTTACAGAAATCTTTACTTATATAATAAACAAAAGGAACCACTGAATGCGAAATTAATTGTGATATTTTACCATGGATTTGCTTAAGTTATGAAAGTGTCAGTAGATATATAGAAATGTAGAACAATCAAGACTCACCTCCAAGATTATTGTGCAGTACACGGTTAAAGTAACTTTTATTCTGATGGTCACTTAACAGGTTCTGTTTTCATGGAAGTTGTTCATAATTACTACTTTTTTGAATGGGAAAGTTATAAATGTCAAGTCCTTCTTTCCATCGTTAAAAGCCTATAGCTTTTTTTGGAGAGTCTAATTATATCAAGTACTTTCATCTTGAAACTAAAACAGTCCTCCCACCCTCCGAATCAAAGAGATGGTCGACAATCTGACTGTAAAATTAATACAGGATTATGAAAAGAGGCGAATGATTTGAAAGTGTGAGGAATGTGAAGTATTATCTATGGCTGTTATGATTTTTGGACTGGGGTTGCTGAGGGTGTGCATGTCTATCATTGCTTCTAGTTGTAGTTATTTTATTTCTGTGTGTTCACGTATTAGAATCAAGTTTAATTAGCAGGAGACACATGACATCAAGTACATGCTATTCCAGCTTTGATTATGGATGATTTAAAATGGTCTCTCTCTTTTTTATGCCAGTAGTGCATAAGTTTTTCCAGGTCTTGGTATTTTGATTTCTGTTTGTAAGGATCTCATTATTTTCTTTACAGTTTGTGAGTACAGAATAAATACTAGCGGCACGTTCTGTTTATTGCCGGCTTGGGCACCAGTGCGTACGCTGCACGTCATGCGCATACGTTAACACAAACAAGCACACTGCAGTATACCGCAGTACATAGCATTCGTGGTAACAAAACGCTAAGACAAACACGTAATACGGAGAATTGTAAGGAAAAAGAAAAGGAACACACATATGTTTGTATTTTAAACACGTTTCGTGTTGCTGACATGTATCAGTGTACAAATATAATGTTAATTGTAAACGGAAAGCTGCTAATATTAAATAATCCGTGAACATACATTAAGTTCATCAAATATGGCGTTACTCTTTTCTGTACAATAAAATAACCAGCACGAGCACATCACACAACTGCATATAATGCATACAGTAACACAATTTGTATATACAGCAGAATGTTTTGGCCACTTCACACACCTTCAGGTGGAACTTGGAATATATATATATATGCTTATGTATGTATGTATGTATGTATGTATGTATGTATGTATGTATGTATGTATGTATGTATGTATGTATGTATGTATGTATGTATGTATGTATGTATGAATGTATGTATGTGTATATGTATGTACGCATATTTACAGCTACATGTTTCGGCCGTCTCTAAGCATCTTCATGTGGAGCTTGGCCAAAAATATGCTAAAATATGTTGGGGTAAATAAGTCTGCATTTCTAATGCATTATACCTACACTTGTTTTGTGTCAGTCATTTTATTAAACTTTATCATTCTATGCGAAGATATTCTTGTCTCAAAAGTGTATTGGCCAATGGTCTAACATGGCATTTCCTAGTTTCTATTTGTTTACTTGTTAGCAATCTGAATGTTCATTCTAAGCTACAAAATTTGGGATATCAAGGTATATATACCTGTCACTTACAACTCGTCTCATAAGGGTAAATAAAACAAAATTGCACAATTAAAACATACTTTAAAGAACTGTGTTATCTTCCAAAATTAATTGGTAACGTGCTTGAAGTAAATATGACGACGCGCCAACTTTGCGGCATATAAATTCTTATAATATTCAGCTTTTCTAGTGAATTTTTCATTCATGCTATATCATGAGCAGTAAGATGTAATCCAGACCCGTTATAAATATTTCTACCGCCCTAATGTAATATACTACAGTGGAAGACCGAAATCCGGCTAATGTCGAGATTAACTGGCTATTCTCGACTTTAAGCCACTCGGCCTGGATAATGTAAGGCACTATAAGCTCAGGGCTCAGAATATGTACCTCGAGGTTTGATAATGAAAGCTCTGCCTTTTGTCGACACGCACTGTCTATACATTCTCCATATTATTCATGCAATAATCAGTCATTATTCATATGCACAGGATTTCACTTTCTGCTGCATCTAATGATTCTAGTCCGCGTATTCTGCGAGACAGGTCAGTGGCAGCCTATCATTTCTGTGCCTTCTGGTCTTTGTCATTCATCTGCTTCAAGTTAAGCATTTCACAGCGTCGTTCGAGAGTGTTGTTCTGGGAAAACCAAGTACTCGAAGTTTCGTTATAGTAATAATAATAAATAATGTGTTCTTCTCTTTACATATTTTCTGTTATTAAAATATATATATATATATATATATATACATATATAGAATTTTGACAATCGTATTGTACCATTTTTATAACAAAAATTTGCCAACTACTTGCAATTTTACACGTCTTGTAATAAAAATATAATTAACTTCAAATGGGTTGTCGCCCGGCGGCAGTGGTTATAATGCAGGTACATTAATATGAAATAAGAATCTAAGAAATTTAAGTCAGCAGGTCTATATGAGAAGCATGCAGTAGGAACTTGGAGTCTTGGGAAACATCTCAGCATTCGCTTTTAGACACAGGGAAACGAAGAAAAACTTGTGCCGGGGTGGCCAGTCGCAGGACCTTCCGGATTCTGACTTCTACCCAACAATCCGGCATCTAAAGTGTGTGAGACAGCATTACACATACGTGGTCTGTTAGAAAAGTATCCGACCTTTGGCCGGGAAAAAGAAACTGGCTTACTTGGAGCGTTGGACACCTAATCACCCTCAACGTAGTTCCCTTGGGACTCCACACACTTCTCCCAG
>Ga0123357_10005609_pt1 | contig 15096 bp, 9 predicted proteins | sample TergutEmb28metaG_FD_89873 | JGI IMG/M metagenome (GOLD analysis project Ga0123357, IMG submission 89873) | Embiratermes neotenicus P4 segment gut microbial communities from Petit-Saut dam, French Guiana - Emb289 P4 | ecosystem: Host-associated > Arthropoda: Insects > Digestive system > Gut ... | reverse complement strand
TTTTGATGTTTCGTGACGCTGTTATTAGGCACTGTAGTAAGAATTTAGGTTTGGTATTCGCGTATCGGAATGTAATTTTGAGATATGTGATACGAAAGAGATGTGATAGATTTCGTATTAGAGGGCCAAGGAATATAAAGTCACCAATATTTTTCTTGTAGTGTTATGAAAATTAGGTATAAGAGGTGATGATATCTTATAGAACATTCCATTGTTCAGTTTGCTAAGTATTGTTTATAGGGGGAAATCTTTTTCTTTAACAATATTTAGTATCGTATTCCATTCTTCCTATTAATTCCTAGGAGCTATGCGTGACTGATTCTTGCTGGTTAAGGGAAATCGGACAGCTCGTCTGTAGTGTTCTGTAGATTGGTTTGAAGCGGTAAAAATCAGCATATATATCGAAGTTGTTTTTATCTATATGTTTTATCGAATCCTTGGTTTGTTCCACGTAAAAGAAAGTATTAGAAACAGGTGTTATAACCTATTTCTTGCGCAAGAGTAAATTTTAATTTATTGGGAACTGAGTTGCAGGTGTTTCATACCTGTAGGTTAGTGACTTTTTGTGGTCATAAATAATTAATGTTACCAATGTATACGGTATGGCATAAGAATGATCCAATGTCTGTGTTTTGTTTGATAAGTAAGTTTTCAAAATATAGTAGAAAGTGTTCTGCCACTAATTTTGATATGAGTGACTCCATTGCTTACACTTCTGACTGTTTATAAATTTCATTGTTATGTTGAAAATATTACCAATTTAATTCAGGTACACTGAATGTATTAAATTCCAGATAACTTGTCATTTTGTGTTCGACCGCTCTGTTTGAACAGAAACCGCTGTCTCTATCATCTATTTTAGTGTTTCAAAATATACGGCTGTCCGTCTGTACGCAAAGATTGTTTTTATGAAATTGTAACTCTGTGTCGGACTGTACAGACTGTTTCATATTATGGGCAGTAATGTTCAGTTTAGTCCGTTTGGCTGTTATGTTTGTGATAATACATAACTATTTCGCTACTCGCAAAGGGAATGTTGGGGGATGTGGGGGTGGTAGTGGTTGTGGTGGTGGTGGTGATGGACGCTTGTATTACTGAGTTATGAATGCAATATAAAGTCTTTTTCACCTATCCATCAGATACATTTCTTTTATTTGGTACTGCCTCTTGTTCGAGGGATGGAAAAATGGAATTCATGATACACATTTTTTCGTGTTTGTTTCGTAATAGTCTACGTCAAGTAATTTCTTCTTTTCCCAATTAAAATGGACAGAGAAAATTATGTTTTAGTTCTTCGTTCAAATAGCAATGCTGGACTTCAAAACAGACGCATGTGAAATAACGATGAAGATTTATGTTTCAATCAGTAACATTATACTAAGGAAGGATACAGCTATTTATTCAGGTAAGATAATCCCATTTTAATTCCTTTTTTTAAACACTTCAACATAAGCTTTGGAGTTGTAAATTAAGCACATTCACAACTGTAGAAGATTATTGTTGCACCTAATGTCATTCAATAACGTAACAATCTCGGTAGGACTCCTCTGGACGTGTGATCGACCGGTTGCAGAATGTCCACTTTGCAACATACAATACGCACAAAATGTTCAACTCCGTGACGAAATTCTAAACCGCAATTCCAGCCAGTGAGCGGCCATCGGATTCGGCTGATTAGAAATTTTGATTCCTAATTACCAGAACACAAGCGGTTTATATTTTATAATTCTATTTCAGTTTTCAGACTTTAAACGTGTGGAGCATATTTTGTTTGGCCCGTTCTAACCTACCGAAGATACATTGATGAAATTCACCATGTCGTACCTACAGGTTTCGGTCGTTTTCGCGACCATCGTCATGGTCCTTTACAAGAATATAAATATAATATAACAACGTGTTGGTCAATATGACTATTAGATATGATAAATCTTATTTTGTCATTGTGTATTTCTCGTTTTACTACTTAAGTGGAAATTTTCCTCAGTAAAAATTAACGGACCCAAATAGTTCTAATGTTGCATTGTCTGAAAATCCATTCCTCCATCCTGTGACGCAGAGTATCAGCCATTCAGTGCCGAGATTTACGTAGATGATCATATTGTGGAATTTGTTGATCAGGGTGAAGACAGAAATTTTTTTGGATATAAGAGAGGGAAAATAATTGTGAACTTGTGAAAAGAATATGTCGCAAAGCTACATAATTTGCTCTTTTCCTTAACCCTTTCAATATATATGTGTGTGTTTGTGTGTGTGTATAAATGCGGTTTTTATGTTGGCATTGCCTTATATGTCCACAGGCGTTTTGTGTGTTTGGAGTCCTTTTGATGCATATGGCCATCAATATTCATTAGTGAAATTGTGAGTAATATAACATATTAGTATTTCCACATTATTTTTTAGTGTAAGTTGTTTCAGTGATGTGACGATTATTATGTGGCCATACATTCGTTTAAATATTATGTCATCAACGTATCGGGCTTCGGATATGACTGATATATTGTCTAATTTAAGAGTGATAACTAAATGTTCAAAATATAATAGAAAAATCTCTACTACTTTGCATTCACCCGCGATCCCATAGATAACACTTTGATTGGTTTATAAAATTCATTGTTATGTTGAAAATGCTGTCCATTGAAAACAAGTATATAAAATAGACTAAGTTACTGGTAACTTGTTGATTAGTGCCCGACTGCTCTGTTTGAACAGAAACCGCTGTCTCTGTCATCCGGTTTAGTATTCACTACGTACAGCTGTCCATCTGTACATACAGACGAATTCTGTGAAACTGTAACTGTGTGCCCTACCGTGCAGACTGTTTTATATTACGAGAAATGAAAGAGTAATTATGCCATTAGGCCGCTTGAAATTATACTTAAGTATATCGCTTCTTCCAAGGAGGAGGTTGTGGTGTTGGTGGGGGTGGTGGAAGTTGAATTGCTGTGGATCAGCTGAGTGACAAATGTTTGTGCACCTCTCCTCTAATGACATTACGCTTAATTTTGTGCACCCACTTGTTGGAGCGCTGGACGGTTGGAATGCATCATGTTGTTGTATTGTTAAACACTGAAATTCTATTTTATCACCTTTCTTTACGGATTACATTTTCCATGTTTATTCTTTGTAATAATCCACGTCAAATAATTCCTTCTTATCCCATTTAAAAGACAGCGAATTTTACAGACTGTTGTATCGCGCAAGTAACATGGATAGACTTCAGCACACACACACACACACACACACATACACATACACACACACACACAAACACACACATACACACACACAAACACACCTTAAATTACGATGAAAATGATTTTGTCAGTCAACAATTTATGTTCATTAAGAATAAGTCTGCATGTTCGGTTAAAACGAAAAGCCGGCTTCCTTTTTTTTGTTATTCTTTCCACTTCAACCTACGCTTTTTACATGCATTCCTGGCATCTTCAATATAAAACCTACACTGTAGTGGATCAATGTTACACCCGATGATACTCAAAATCACACCGCATGCGATGGGAATCCTCTGGAAGGTGGATCACTCCGTCGCAGATTGTTCTACCTGGCTACATACAACACTCTCAAGAGACAGACATTCATGGCCTAATGAGTTTCGAGCCTGTACTACTAGCAAATGAGATGCCACAGAATCACGTCTTAAACCACGTAGCCTTTGATATCGGCTGATTATCCACGATTAGCCTAATTACTAGACTAAAAGATGATATTTTTTACAACTCTATTTCAGTTTTCAGTTCACAAACGTGTGAAGATATAGAATGCCTAAAATACAGGGTTCGAATCTTATAAGACGTGACGAAATAGTATATAATGTACTATGTCACAGGGAATTAGTTGATATTGGACGTCACATGTATTTATATATTGCAGTCTAATCATTAAAGTGTAGGTAAAGTGCGAAAATATTTCGCCTTACATGTATGTTACTCACTCAGTAAAATTTGGAACTTTCTCCGCTAACTCGACTGAAATTACATTTTTTCTTCACTAATTTCTTCTTAGATGTTTAAAATTAGATTAAAACACCAGAATGTTACCTGGTGGGCTATAGGTACATGTATTTTTGAGCTATAAGTACATGTATTGGTGGGCTATAAGTATATGTATTGTTGAGCTATAAATACATGTATTGATGGGCTATAGGTAAATGTATTGGTGGGCTATTGGTATGTGTATTGATGGGCTATAGGTACATGTATTGTTGAGCTATAAGTACATGTATTGGCGGGCTATAGGTAAATGTATCGGTTGGCTATAGGTATGTGTATTGGTGGGCTATAGGTACATGAATCTTTAATTCACTTTAACTCTTTGGGACCGACATTAATTCCGAGTGGATTTTTGCAAAACGCCGGAATTTAAATTATGGGATGTGGTTCTTTCCTTCAAACAGTGACAAATATCTTAAAGATATTTTTCGGGAAGTTTCCAAAACGGAATGGCCGAAACTGTTCGGAGCACGTTTTGCATTGACATTTACGTAGTAAGGCAACAAATGCACAATGATAAAATACGAATTTTCATATATTATATTAATATTTACCAACACGATGCTTTGTTTGGAAATGCAACACTCCACCCCCTGAGGCGGCATGAGTTTTCAGAGTTACACTTTTAAGGGGTTGGTTATATTATGGGTTTTGGTGATGGGCAGTAGGCGGAAATTTATTTGGACATAACAGAGACAGAAGATAATAACGATCTGGTGAAACAGACATAATGCACAGCTTCATAATTTGTTGCCTTCATTAACCGAAATAATATACATGTTTTTGTATATGTGTTTGTTTATGTCTGTTAAATGCAAAGAGCCATATATGGCAACAGAACTTTCCTTTGTTTGGAGGTGGTTTAATTCTTACAGCGATCAGTATGCAGTGCTAAGATTGTGAGTAACACAAAATATATGTATTCCCATATTATTTTGAAGTGTTAGTTCTTTCAGTCAAGTAAAATTATTTTATTTCTAGATTGCCATTATAAATAGGAACCATATATCAGAGTTAATAATGAGATCCATTACTCTCTTGTGTTCCTTACGGTATTTTGTACAGTACATTGCGCAGACAATCCTACATTTTGAGTTTCTATTTACCATACATAAATTTCCTAAGCACTCACAATATTAATACCAGCAACTACAGAACAATATATTTCCACAACTGTAACAAAATTAGTCACTAACTTTCCGTTTTTTAGAGACCTTCGTGAAGGTGGCCATTTTAAGTCGAAACGTGGAATATCGTATATTTATGAAACTACTGTATTTTTAATATTGTTTATTTTTTGTGATAAATATCGTGTTTTAGATTAATGCACGGTGCATGGAAAGTTTCAAAATTGCTCCGTTTCTTCTTCTGCCTTCCTGTGTGCTGTTTCATGGCTTAGAGTACGTAACCTGATGTATTGTAATGTTGACTTAGATCCGAAGCTTGTTTTGAGATGCAGTGTGTTTGTCTGTATTAGAATGTACCACCACGACTGAACGTGAATGCGATCCTGTTGCTTGTTTGGACAAGCAGCAATAGGAATCATGAAACCTCGAATCGGATATTCCGTCCGTCTTCAAGGACTTGATGTTGGGCTTACAACTTAATCAATTTTATGTGTACTGAGTTTTATATGAGCGTGGTATATGCACATTAGAAACATTAATTATATCCGAAGGAAATATTCTCAGTTACATTAGAGCACGCACACCAAAAGACAGTTCAATTCTGACAAGCGTATTTGTAGCATTAAATATCATTTCTCCTTTTCGGTTGATGCCAGTCGTGTTTTCCTTGTAGCGTGTTAATGCCCCGATTCCCTACGTCCACAACCGATATTTCAAAACGTATAATGCTACCTCACAACTCCCTCCCCCCGTAAAGCCAACATTTGTTCTTCTCTTCCACGTTTTGTCACCGTTGATATATCGCTGGTGCTCAAGGCTTGTAATCGCAATTTGTCGTTTCGAAATAGTATACATTTAGGGGTTCGAACGAATTTTCTGTACATTATTTGTAAGTTTATGAACTCAGTGATTGTGATACAATCTTTGCTGTTTATGTCGTGGATTATAGAACGGAGCATTGCAGCTTTTGACGAAAAATGCTAAAGCAATTGACCTATTGAATTGTGCCTTGTATCTTGGAATAGAAATCTGGATTCGATGTGAGATAACCATGTTGAAATTCAGTTAATTGAATTTTATTTTCTGTTAGGTTACTTGGAAACATTTTCATATTTTCTAAAGCAACAGACCGCAACTCGTTTTATTACTTCCTTTTCAGCATTAGTTGCTTTAAATTATCTAGTATTTCAACAATATAATAAAGCATATCATTAATAGTAGAACATTATTAGTGAAATTTTGAAATTAATCCACATAAAATTTTGCATTCATGAAGCAATAATATTTTGTACAGGTTATATTTGTATAAATTAGTGTCTGCTGTTGTGGTTGGTGTCAGGTTCCTGGAAGTTTTTAAATGCCGGTACACCAGATTTTTTATATGTTTTTTCCTATTGGTTCTTTTGGAATCTTCTGCGCTACATGTAATGAGTTTGTTTGTGGTGTTGTAAGATTTAGTGATTCAATATTTCAGTGCTTTTTCGTACCTGACTTGGTAAATTTTTGTGATATGCTGCTGGTGTTAATTGTCACTTTGTGTAGCGTGTTAAAATAGGGTTGTTTGTGTTAGTGTTACAGTAAGAGTATGTCTGTTCTGTGTAGACACAGATCATATTGAAAATCTAATTGTACGTGTATTCACATGAAACTGTCATCTGAAAGTAAATGTCCGTGCTTAGTTGGTGAATTTTTGTGACGGATTTCGGAGATTTTTTCAGCATTTATAAAATCGGAAAAATAATAATACCTTATGAATTCTACCCACAGGCAGGGTTGGTTCTAATATGGAATTTGCATAATTATTAAAAGTAATATAAGGGTTCTAAATAACATTTCTGTTGTAAACCAAGAACATTTACAGTTTGCTGTTCTCATTTTATTTACAATACTTATTTCTCCGCGACTTTTCAGTTACAGTTCATTCAGGATTTTTTGCCTTTTAACAATTGATGAAATCTGCAGTCTTCACCTCGTGTCACTTCTTTAAACACATCCATCTCAAACATATATGCTGTTATACCGAGCGCCTTGTATTTGGTTTCTTGTGTTAGTCTACAAAACATCGTGCGCATTTGGAGTATAATTAGTTTAAAAAGAGTTCTTTCTACTGGATATTCCATAGTAATGAATTTTTATGGAATGATAGAACAGAGTGACATTAATGACAATGACAATTTTAGTTTTGATGTGATATTCCGCCAACACCTGCTGTATGACTGTAATATTATACTATTAACGTGTGTTTGTATAATGTACTGTGTAACTTGCACTACCAGATGGTCTACTGTATAAACCACAAGACAGATGTACTAAACGCACGGCTGTTTGTTAAGATATGGCATTCCGTCATCTTCGTCATTGCATCCGTTTCATTTCTTTATTCTTGTCTTTCACTTGAAGCAGAAACATGAAGAAGGACAGCGTCTCTTGCATTATCTACAACAGACAAATACTTCGTTAGCGTCTGGGACATTTATATATGTAATAAATCTAGAGACTTGTGGAAATGGAATTATTATCTACAATCCTAAACTTCAATGAAGATAACGCAAAAATCGGTAATATTGTGACTGGTCTAGAGACTTTATGCTATTGTGGGTATTATTTATTCCATGTTTATATTGGGTATTATTAGTGTCCTGTGTCCTTTTCTTAGTCATAAATTGCCAAATATCATGGATGTTTAAAAAAAGACAAAATCTCCTTATTGTTGAACTAAATTTCTTGTTGAATTTTTTTCTAATTCTTTTAGAACAAATTAGTTTTTGTTTATAATATCGAAAAACAATTACCACATTTATCTAACCTTGTAGGGAATTGTGTCTTTAATGTGCTGTCATACTGATGCCATATTTGTGTGTGGTGTCCCCTCGTAATTCTAAATTGAATGTCGTAAAGCTAGATGTTTGTTTTCGATCACACTGTATAATAAATGTGGTTTGTAATGTCTAATTCCTTACCGTAAAATTTCTACGTTCTTTATATTACAATAAAATCTTTCCGTATAGAAGAACTACTTAAAAATCTGTATATGTTGTTGATGTCAATACGGTCTGCATTTCATCCGGTCAATTGTATCTATGTCTCATGCTTATCTTGATTAATTTGCTTTGTTTAATTCAAATTCATGTACAACATTGGTTATGTTGCGCAGAGCCATAAGCACCACAGTATAAAGAAACCTTCACATCCGAATATGTCAAGAGTTTATCGAAACCCACTGAGTAGGAATAGCGTGCGGGACACGGAATGGAAGGTTGTGTGATTTTGAAGGGAATATTGTGTTGCAGCTGTTTACGGTAGGTTTTTGTGTTACTTTTATTTGTGTTGCAGCTGTTTACGTTAGTTTTTTGTGTTGCTTTTGTTTGTGAGCTTGAGATGTGAACAGTCAAAATGTGTGAAAGAAAAAAATATAAATTTTGCAATTTTGGTCTCAACTGCCCACGCGTTTCTGCTTATTAATTTCATGAATGGACTTATCATCAAATGTGTCTTAATGTTCAAGAAGCAACAATACTGCATATCGACGGGTCTAAACGACATGTACATATTAATTTTCGTAACAATGGGCGATTGTATGACACGTTCCATTCGACCGAAATCATGTTGATTACCGAAACAGCAATGTCGAAATATCGATAGTCAGGATAAGTACAGCTGAAATGGGAAGGAGAAGAGTGCGTATTGCCAACCTCTCCCCAGATGTGTTGGATGGAGTATGGATTACTACGGCCGATTCTGTATGGGTACGGAAAATTGATGGACTGTTAAGTGGAAACATAATTCCATCTTTACCGTCACCCTTTGTCAAAAGGCATTCGACTAGCAATGATTATTCCCGCCAAACACATTCCGTCACACATTACCGTGGCTTGCAACATGGTGCTGGAGTCATACGAAGGACAACTCATGACGTGTTATAGTTGTAATAACTCGAGCCACATTTAACAAACAAGCCCGATGCGACAGGCTTGTCAGGAGACGGCGCTCAAAGCCACCACCAAATCTTGATCGGATAGAGTGTATAAGTTGGACAATGAATGGCCGTAGATTTCGAGCAATGGATAGTAAGTCAGAGCGGACAGACAGAGTCTCTTGATAGGTATAGTGAGGATCATTGTGCATCAATCCCGTCGACAGGAGATCTGACCAATTGGACGAAAATATGCAGGTAGACGTAACAATAATGGTTGCGACTAACAATATTGAGCTTCGGTCGATCACGGCACAATCGGCTCTAGCGTTAAACGTGATGGTTCGAGTGGAGAACAATGAGACGGCAGTGAAAAATAAGAAGTAAGCCCCTTTTCTCCCATCACAATAAGCACAACATCTGAAGGCACACGAGATCACCCAGACAGAAGTGGAGTTACATGGATGTGGGGCAGGCGAGGTAGAGTTAGGTGTGCCGATGGCAGACAAAGCGCCATTGCTTGCTCACACAGATTGCTTGAAGGCATCATAACCGACCAGTCCAAATCGACCGAAACACCAAGTTAGGAGAGGACATGGTCTGAGAACAGAAATTGAATTGTGAGAGGTGTGAGAACTACATTGACACAAGATTAAGTGAAACTTCCTTAACTTGTCTTCTCTTTCAAATGGTGAAGCTCAACGTCTTTGTCATGGCAAAGATGATGAGAATTCCAATATTAAATTAATCCTATTACATGAAGTCACCACTTGATTGCGGCATTTACAGGTCATCTAACGGTATGCCTGCAAATATCGCTTGAAGCCGGTCTGCCACAACGAGGTCGGGGCCTATGTAAAATGAACACGAAAATTTTAGAAGATATAACTAAGAGAAGTCGTATTCATCACGATTGGACAAGGTAGAGACTACATGAAGGAAAATATCCGGACAAGGTTACGTGGTTGTAGAAATATGTAGAACTGAAAATCTATTTCATTTTCATCCAATAAGTGTTTCCTGGACTCGAGAAGATAATATAAATATTTTTTTTCGCTTCTATATATGACATATTGAAGGACCATAGATTTCCGAAGAAGATAAAAACATCCACTTGAAACCACCTCAAAGCTATAATTTTCCGACTACATAGCAAGCGGCTTCAATCCATTGCCATATGTACACACAAAGCTACATTTTCTGGGAGCAGGTCCGTCTCTTTACATCTCATGAAAATGCAAAACGGTGTGTGACGCGGATTATTACGAGCATTACTGAGAAGGAAAGTGTAACACAGACGATAAATAGGGCATTCTGCAAAACTAAGTTGAATTCCTGCGAAGCAAATGTTGATCTATTCAGGTGGATGATGTGTGTTTTACTGGAATGGAGAAAGCTGGGCATAGGAACTTACCGCTGGGATGGAGGGACTTCGTAGGCACTCCCATCTCTGAAGTGCACATCAAGGCAGCTGTGGGCAAAGGAGCTTGTATCAAACTGTCGGAAAGAGATGTCATCTGTCTGGAATTTTTTAAAGTTAACTGTGACCACATAAAGATTGACATGCTGACTCTATGCAACCAGATGTACTTGGATGATCGGATCATAGAAAAACAGAAGCATGGCTTTGAATAGTGTACCCCTAACACCGATAATCCCTCCACGTCAGCGAACTATAAACCTATTTCTTTGGTGAACACAGATTATAAAATTGCAGAGCTCGAATTAAAGAGAACCTAATAAGACCGGCACTTTATGACATGCTACATCCTAGTCAGTACTGTGGAGTACCGGGCAACACGATTTGCGACGCGGTGACGACGGTACGGGTCGCTATAGCGTATGCTGAGTTGACACACGCCCCACTATGCACCATTTCCTTTGACTTCACAGCAGCTTTTGACATGATTTCGCATAATTCTCTACTTCTTATGCTAAAATTTATGGCTATGGAATTAAATTCATCACACTCATACAAGCGATATATGACAAGGCCTTCAGCTCGTTACAAATTAATGGCTACGTTGCAGGACCCTTTCCCATACAACGTTCCATTACAAAAGGCTGTCCAATGAGCATCCTTCTATTCGCTGCGGTCTTGAATCAGCTGATATGCCTGTTGTAGCCACATCGTTTGGGCGTCAGAATTGGACATCGGGCAAAGAAAACCGCGGTGATGATATACGCTGACGAATTCATGATTTTGGTGATGTCACCTGCAGACATTTAAATAATCGGTGCTTCCTACTGACCTACGACAGGACAACAGCTGCTCGTATGAACATCCGTAAAACCAAAGTTATGTCTGCAGGCTCTTGGGACAAATCGATGAACCTGCTGGACATCCCATGTTATCAGGAATTATCCGTACAGTGTTTCAGATTCACGAATACAGTAGCACGTTCAGGTTATATCACCTTGTCGTGGACGAAAATGAAGGTCAAACCCCTGGCCAGAGACGCGTACGGTCGGGACCTAGGTCTAAAATAACGAATTCCAATACGTGCTTAACATTTTACTCTCGAAAGTATGTCGCACAACACAGATTCTCCCTACCCCCATAGGATTACGAGCGACATATCTTAACGTCAATATCCTGGTATATATGTCTTGGTGCTATCTACGGAGTTCCTCTATCAACTTTACAACGCCGGAAGGAGGTATGGACTTGATCGATGCCTTAGCCAAATTCCGTGTCTGCTTTCTTACCAACGGAATAGGAGTGGTTCGCTGGCTGCTGAGTAGCCGCCACATGCCATTTATTCTTCGGAACTTGGAATACCAACTCAATTATTTTTCACGAATTAGTGTATATGGAACCCCAGAGGGAGGCCGAAACAGGGCGGCCCTTTAAATTAAGGGTGTATGACACCTTGCGAACGATGTGTACTGCGGAGACGAAACCACGGGATGTGCGCATCGTGTAGCTTCATCCAGTCACTGACTGATCTGAAGTGTGGGGCAATCTCAACAACGTAATATTTCCAGATTGAACCAGGTCAGCATGGTATATGTTGATTCATGACATTATACCCAAACATGTGAGGATGCATTTAATTCGACTGAAGGAAACGGACAACTGTACGCAGTGTGGAAGGCAGGACACCATACTATATCGACTCACAGTACAAGGGGTGAGATAGCAAATTTAGGAATGGACCTGCACACGGATGCCCTCGGATACAAAGACGGACCCGTGACCTATACCCAAGGAATGGCTCCGTCCCTCTTTCAGACTGTGACACCGACAAATACATCACGTTATCTTGTGGTATTTGGTGAGTATGAATTTGTGTGTGGTCATCATCCCAGGACCTTATAGGTACAGGACTGCAATGAATGCATGCGCGGACGCGGTAGAAGATATATCGCGACAAATATAGGATGCAACTGCTGGGAAATATCTGGAGGTGTTTCTAAGCAGGTCTGGAATACTGTTACACTACTATCAGGATGAACAGCAAGCACGAGGAGTCGTCACTTGTACACATGTTGCTGGTCTACACAACCAGTGCTCTGACACCTATCGTTTTTTAAAACCAAATGCATTTAAACACGTGTCCGGGGAACAGGAATGATAGTTTTGAATGGCAAGAGTGTTGAGTAGCATAGGGAGGAAATGCATATGAGTTTACAACAACATTTGGCAGTTTATTTGGGAGCAATAACTACATCTATATTTTGTATAATAGTCGTCTGTAAATCCTGATCTTTTGGTGTTCAGAAAAGAAAAAATAAAGTAGATTTTGGAAAGGAAATTCGTGACTTCGTTCAGTTGTGTTATGTTGTGATCTGGTACCGATGGATAAAATAAAGCTGACTTTTTATTTATATTACGGTGTGGTAATTATAAAGTGCAAATAACATGCAGTCATATAACACACGGTTTAAATTTCTTGAAATCATTTACGGTTTCTGTTTGTTTAGACTTGTTTGTCGTAGGTGAATAAGAAACGATTATTAAACAAACATGTACGGACGTCGTGCTTTTAGCGGTCTGTATTTCCGTTCTGTGTGTCGGAATTCCCGAGTTGGATTCATAATTCCAAATGTGGCCGTTTGATTTATTTTTTTTTTGTTCGCGCATTCTTGGTACGCTGATGCTGCTGTAGTGCTCTAACGCAGGCCGGTTTTTTCATCAACAGGTTAGGAAATCTTCTTTTATTCCCCAATCGATTCTGCTGTTTGAAGGTCTGTAGTATGTTTACCGTTAGAGACAAGAAATTACTGACTTCTCCGTACCTGAATGGTCGAGTCATGGGCTTACTTAGTTTACTGTATAAGGCACAGGCCTACTTTTCCGGGAGAATGGCAGAAGGCTTACGGTCTTGACCACCCAACCCAATCAAGCTCCAGGTTAAGAATGGGTACAACAGTACCTCCAATAACCTGTATGCCAATGTATAGCATGATCTTTAACATCGATTTTCATGATGATAATTATTATTATAACAACATATTAAGGGTACGCACTAGTCACGCATATTTGTGAAATGAGGTGTACACTAACAGCTTGTACTATAAAGTGCAAAATGTTGTGCAGTAATTGGTCTTAGACAAACGCCCCTTTCCTTAAAATTAGCGAATATATAAACCTAAATTGCGCCCGTGCGAAATATGTGCTTGATGTACATAATTCATAGTACCGTTTGGAAATATTGGTTTGCCAGAAACGGAGAGGTACGTCTTGGAACGTGTTTTCCTTCTGAAGCTGATGGTTGGCCATCCTGGATTTTGAAGAAACATTTTTTCCTATTTATCTGTCACACATGAACGGAATTGCAGTTGGACGTAAGCAGCTGCCAGTCGATTTGATATCACTGCTAAAGTGTACGTAATTTTGTTTTTTGGCATTTTCTTATATTTTAATTACGTTTTCCGTAATAAGTAATTATTAGTATAGTATTCGAACTAGCAAAATTATTTTTATTAATACAATTGATAACGCTATGTGGTTCAGCTAATTGTTCGCCGTCGTCATGTAACAAGTAGTTGAAAGGGAAAATACAGCATGTATAATAAAATAGCATTGCTGGGTAAAACGAAGACTGAAATCACTTTCATTTATAAGAAGAGTAATATTTAAATTATATGGTGCCTTGTGTCTAGTAATTTCGTGGTTGATATGTTTTAATATGAAACTTTAGATACTTATAGGCTCAATGTGGACATTAAGTAAAGTTCATCAACTTATGACTGTATTTGTCATGAAGCGTAGTTCTGGCGTAAAAGTTGTGTATATTACTAAGCTGAATTTCGGTACTTTAAAATTTTAACTACTCTGCAATGTAATACTTGATGTTGTGTGAATGGTATATTGGATATTTAAAGTTGTAACTGGAATAAGTTTGGCCATGTTAAATAAATTATACTTATTTGTGTATGGTTTTAAACTTCACGTACAGAATTTCCATTTGCACTTTCACCGTTGAATGGTTTAATGATTCGAAGAGGATTTCCGTAAATAAATGTTAGCCTTCTCGTTTGATCACAGCATGCTTTCGATAAATCGTTTCATTTTGATACAGTAGACGGGTAGACAGTGGCGCATTTGATTTTAGGCACTGCGCTACAAGCCTCACGGTCGCAGGTTTGATTGCCGATGGGGACACTGGATTGACTTATTCTTTCCAGTCTCAATATTGCCCTGGTTTCTACTCAGCTTTTAACAAAAATGGCTACCAGATACATCTCCCGATACGTAAAGTCAACCAGTGTTTAGGGCTGACAATCTTACCACCTTCTTGTTTCTATATTCTAGAAAGTTTGGGACCCCCAGCCTCCTGTAACCCTAAGGGCTTGTCTGCGTTTGCACAGGGACTGTATTACCTGTTTTTTAGAAATAAAAGTGTTATGGTTATTATAATTAAGAGGACAGAAATAGGCCATACGAACAGTATCGAAGGGCTTTACTTCTGTAAATGGGCTACCAATAATAAAGAGTTATGTAAAAATCTGAAAGAAATTTTAATTAGACATCCTGAATTATCGTTACAGATGAAGCATCCAGAGTAAATTAAATGGAAGGACCAAATTCCATTTATAC
>Ga0123357_10005608_pt1 | contig 15096 bp, 17 predicted proteins | sample TergutEmb28metaG_FD_89873 | JGI IMG/M metagenome (GOLD analysis project Ga0123357, IMG submission 89873) | Embiratermes neotenicus P4 segment gut microbial communities from Petit-Saut dam, French Guiana - Emb289 P4 | ecosystem: Host-associated > Arthropoda: Insects > Digestive system > Gut ... | reverse complement strand
TACAACCCACTATGGGTTTTAGCCTTCTCAGTGATTTTCTTCCATTCCGTCCTTTCTTTGCTCAGTTTCCTCCAACCTCTTATTCCCATCGCCTGGAAATCTTCTTCAACATCTTCAATCCATGCTGATACTATTCTACGGTGTACAAAAAAACCTGTTCCCAATTGATGAGTTTCATTTCCTTTCCCGTATAAAAAATCATAATCCCCTGCTCTTACTGTATATTACTTACTATAAACATGTTATGTCATGTAGAGGTTACATTTATCCAGTTGTTAAACTCATTAAAAATGTACTATATCTATTTACATTTATGTTTGCTGAGTCTATCTAGTCATAAAACTGTATAAATTCCTGATTAGTTGTTGTATGTACAATGCTACATTTATCTGGTTGTTAAAATTGTTAAAAATATATGATGCCTATTTACATTACCTACATAAAAAATTGCGTTTATCCATTTATTAAAATTGTGCAGTGTCTATTTACTTTACATTAATTGTCAAATCTACAGAAAATGCAACTTGACTGTTGTTAAAATGTGCTTACCCTGTAGGTGGCCGTCCCATGCACAGGTTGAGAGAAGACTGGTTGGAATGCATGGGATTATTGATTAAGCATCAGGTTGGTTATGATGTGTAGTATTTGAATGATGGATGTCAAACATAGGATTATGCTCGTTCAGATGTTGTTTGGGGATGAGTTCGTTATTATGGTGAAACGACTGGATGTACATTCATTTGTATGGAAGCAAGAGGGTCGGTGTGTCGATCTGCTTGAGAAGAGTCATAGTGTCGTTAATGTTACCATATTCATGTCTGCAGTTAAGTATATGTAGTGCATATGCCGAGTAAGGGTCAATGTTTTTAATGTACCGTATGTGTTCCCGGAATCTTGATTTTAAGTTGCGACTGGTCTGCCCGACAGAAGCTGATGATGAGCACATGGTGCTCGAAACATGTAGAGGCATTTAATAAACTTATTATAAAACAAGATTTTGTACATCAAGTTGGTTAATTACTAGGATTATACTGAGATGCACGGTTAACAAAACATCAAAACAGTATTCAGAAATTAACAAGAAAGTAAAGAGAAATATTAGGAAAGATAAGAGAAATTGGATTAATGAACAAGCAAAACTTGCAGAAGAAGCAGAAAGGAAAGGAGACATAAGGGAGCTTTATAATATTACGGGAAACCTGTCTCAAAGAAAATTCAGGATGAAGAGACCAGTGAAAAAATCTAAATCAGGAATGCTCTTAACAACACAAGAACAACTGAAGAGATGGGAAGAACACTTTTCTGAAATATTTAACAAAGATGATAACAGAGTAGGAAGTAAGCAAGAAATGAGAAGTGTAGAAGAAGAAAATAATAGTGAAAATGAAACGCAAGTAAACTTAGACCCTCCTACAAAAATTGAAATACAGCTAGCCTTGACACAGTTAAAGAATGGAAAAGCAGTAGGTTTATATAATATAAATCCAGAAGAATTAAAAGTTGACCCTAAAATATCTGTAGAAATGCTATACCCTCTACTGGAGAAAATATGGAAGGAAGAAAAGATCCCTGAGGATTGGGAAGCAGGATTAATTATCAAGATACCGAAGAAAGGAGACTTATCAAACTGCAATAATTGGAGAGGAATTACCCTTCTAAGTATTCCAAGCAAAATTTTGACTAGTCATTTTAAACAGACTACAAAATACAGTTGAACAACACCTCTGAAAAGAAGAAGCTGGATTCTGCAAACACCGAAGCTGTGTTGATTTAATAAACACTTTAAGGATAATACTAGAACAAAGTAAAGAATGGCAGGTCATTCTACATGTGACCTGAATTGATTCTAAATGGGCGTTTGACTCCATGAAGAAAGAAATAATGTGGTTCACGCTACAGGAGTATGGTATCCCAAGGAAGATTATCCAAATAATTAAAATATTGTATAATGGATTGAAGTGCAAAATTGCCCATGAAGGAAAGCTTTCTGACTTTATAGAGATCAGGAATGGAGTAAGGCAAGGATGTATTCTATCTCCAACCTTTTTTCTGCTAATACTAGACAGAGTTATGAAAAGAGTGAAGGGCTTAAGGAAATGAGGAATACAGTGGAGTAAGAAGGAAAGATTGGAAGATTTGGACTATGCGGGTGATATCTGTTTCTTAGCCAAGGGATTTTGCAATATGGAAGAAAAGCTAAAGAGACTAAATGAGGAAGCAGAATTAGCTGGTTTGCAGATTGCCATAAACAAGACGAAAGGGATGAGAGTTAATAGATCTAATATGCAAAAAAATTTTGGTCAGGGGAAGCGGAAACTGAAGAAGTTGGATCCTTTGTATACCTAGAAGTGTGGTGGCAGAGAGTGGAGGAACAGAGAAAGATGTAGCAAGTAGAATCAAGAAAGAAAATGGTGTATTTGTTCAACTGTATCCTGTGTGGAGATATCTCAATATATCAAAAGAAGTTAAAATACAAATATTTAATACAAATATAAAGTCAGTACTGTTATATGCCTGTGAAAGCTGGAAAACTACCAACCAGATAACAAGAAGACTATAGATATTTGTAAATAAATGCTTAAGACGAATAATGAATATAAAATGGACCGATAAGATTACAAACGAAGAACTATGTAGAATCACTCATCAGAAGTCAATACAGAATCAGACAAAAAGAAGAAAATGGAATTGGATTGGACACACATTACACAACGAAGCAGGAGCAATAGAGAAAACTGCATTACATTGGAATCCTCAGGGATACAGAAGAAGAGGTAGGCCCAAGAGAATGTGGCAAAGGACAAAAGAAGATGAAATAAGAAGCACAAGATGTTGGAACAAGGTCAAGGGGATAGCTGGAGATCGTAATGCCTGCAAGCTCTTCATGGATGCCCTATGCTCCACAAGGAGTGAAAGGATTTGATGATGATGATGATGATGATGATTAATGAGCAACCATAATGTGTGACACATACCAAGATAAAATCAGTGTCTAGTACCATAACCTAACAGCTTTGTAGGATATTTTGCAATTACATGGCAAGTACACAGGTTACATAGTCACTACGACTGACAACTGTAAATAATACAGAAATTCCACAAAAAAAGTGGGAGAACTACAATAACAGCTCATAACAGGGCATTATATCCAACATTATTTCTGGCTATGCCTAAATCTGGGTCTGCAAATAAAGCAGTCAGCTACCTGCAGCATCAGTAGTTGTCATACAAACTTTATTAAACAACAATGAAAATAAATAAATAAATAAAAGATAAAAAGTACTCACAGGACCACTACTTTCCCTCTCATGACCTCTGTACACCGCTGGACAGCCAATGAGCTGTGAGACTGCTGTTGAATGGTCTTCCTGCATCATTGCTTCATTACTGAATGCAAGGTGTTCCAATGCCTGTTAATAACAAAAAGTTCTGTTGTAAGTAGATGTAATGTCCTGTTTGATACTGACGTAAGCAAGTGTTGTGTGTCATGTCTAACACATATTAAGAGTTCAGTTATAAGGCAACATGTAGAATGTGACAATCAATCTCATGTGACTTAAGATGGAACTAGGCATATAGTGAGTCCTTGCACTGGTCACCTGAGTTATAAGTTTTACAGTACTTTTAAGAGACACTTTCAATGTCTTGCTGTCTTTAGCTCTGTGTTGTAAACAACATAACTAAAGAACCAGGTACATAATTTATGCAATAATATTTGGTAGACAAACAGACACGAACGTCCAAAACATGATGTTGATGATGAAAGGAATTTTTACATTGTATATGTTCCACAACCATGCAGTAAGGAAATATTTACACTTTTGTATTAAACCAACAAATGCACATTGATACAATATGTTTTATCATATGTTAATATTCACCTACATCTATACCACACACATGCCAAAAACACCCCAAGCACTGTACTCCCTTCCTTCTACCACCATTCCACATGCTACCCTTAAGCAATCTCCCCTGTGGCACACATCTTAACTCATCTAGCAGGTATATAACCGTACTGACAACCGTTTTACTGAAAATACAATTGTTTGTGCATTATAATGACAGACTTATACATGTAGCTAAGTTATTTTTATTACTGGTTGTATATAAACTATACGCAACTAACAATCAACATAAATACACCCAATTTTATTTGTTGTAACAACAACATAATTTTATCCCTTTTTAATAAAAACATAATCTGAAATTTTATGACTATAGGAAGCACTTGAATAGTAACTGTAATACCAAGTGGTTGTATTTATGCAATTTGGGCAATTGTTTTATTTTATTTGTATTCTTGTAAAACACCCTGATGATGGTCACAAAAGCAACCAAACCATGTAGGTGTATATTAATATATGATAAAATATATTTAATCAATTTGCATTTGTTGGTTTAACACACACATGTAAATATATTTACATGTTTATAGAAGAAAGTGGATGGTAAATGATAAATAGCTTACAACAGCATAAATTTGTTATTTTGACATTCAGTAAACAGTACAACTCCCATTCAAGGAGACACTGTGCAAAAAAGTGGTGTTCAGTGTTAGTCTAAGAAATAAAAATGTAAAAGGAGAAATTTTTAAAATTTGGATTCTTGGCTTGTGATTATTCAAACTGAACATTTAAAGAGGGAAACGTTAAAACCAAGAAACATTACACAGGGATTACTCTGTAGGAACACGGAAGAGCAAGCATGCACTTTCTGTAGATACATACCTCATCTAAGCTTCATTATACAAAACAGACTCAATATACCTGGGAGAAACTAAGCAGCAAACCCTGGACAAGAGCACTCAACTCTCTTTGAGCATTGCTGTTTTCGAGTAGTGGTGTCTCTCTCTGTTCTCCCAGCAACACAGACTCTTTTACCCGCTGCACCACTTCTTGCACCTTACTCTCAAATTGCGAAGGCTGCAAACAGTGTAAAATGTGCACACTTACATATATGAAAGTTTTAAAAACACCAAGACTTGATGCTGTCAATGTAGGTGCAGTCATCAAACTCTAATTAGCATTAAGTCACTCCACTGCCAGTAAGTGTGTGTTCTACAAGTTGTACGAATGTACAGTTTCTTCAGATAACAACACTGTAATGTCACATATACATTAGGCATAATATTGCAGAATTTTGGTTAATGGCTCACTTCCACTTAAACTTAGCCAAGTCTCATTACTACACCACACTTGTATTTATTTGAACACACCAGCAGAAGACACCTTTTTACAAAATAACAACATTGTCAGTATCCAGACTATATTCTGTCACATTATAGGATGCTACTGAATTAAGGCGAGAAAGGATGTGGAAGGACTCATCAACTAGTGGCATTTGCCTGAAGCACTGAAGCACATCATGAAATATATCATTCAGGATAATTTGTGCCTTGGCTGATATTTTAACTGGGCACCTTGAGAATTCGACTCAGATGCATTAATGCCTGACTAAAATGGTTTGGTTCATTTTCTTAAATAACAACATATAATTCTGGGCACTTATAGTACCATCAACTTTACTGACATTTACATATTAACAGTTCAAATCTGATTTGATAACAGTATAGTCAGTCTGTAGAGATAAAAGAAGTGCATTATGTGTGGCACATATAAATTCCTAAACCTCTGTTTTAATGCATATTTCACACAAGCAATATGAGTGCTACAGCACTGTAATTCTGAGAATATTTATAAAACGACACTAACTGTTCTTGGACTCTTAAGATGGAGGCAACAAGCTCCTCTGAAACACTGTAACTACTGATGACTCTGTGTCCTATCCAGAGGACTTGACTTGGTAGATTTTAAGGCACTGTGACCAAGATCCATTTCACAAGGAATACCCCATGAAATTTATGCATCTACAGCACCAAACGCAGGACATCAAACAATTTTAGTACAATTTTAACCTGTTTTACCTATTTATAATTTACACTTTATACAAGTACTTATGTACACTCCCTGAAGATGACCCACAAGAAAAGGTCAAAACATGTCGGAGTTCTAGTGCTTAGTTGTAAAATCTTTATAATGTAACACAGTGTATTTGTTAGTATATTCTTGAATACTATGTTACATACATCATAGAACATCAGCCCCTTCTGAAGGTATAATCTACTGTACTTCATATTTAAAAAAGGCATGTATGATTTTATACCAGACACACAATCTAATACTGCTCATGTGTTTGGTAAAGAGACAATACAAAAATATTATTTGTGAAACTGTCATTATTCACGTAAAACACTTGTAAACCATGTCAATACAATATGTCACAACCAAATTAATTGACATTAATCTTCTTCTTTTAGATGACCTGGTAGCTCCAAATTACATGCATAGTCAGCAGGATCACAATCACAAGTCTATTCTTGTATATCAGTATCATGTAACTAGGCTGGTTATTCTCTGGGCACTAACAAGCAAGAAGGGGAAGTACAGATCGGTAGATTCATTGTCTTCATGAATTTTGGAACCTATGATCTCAACATGTACATGTGCACTAGCTGACATCACTGCTGCAATGTCAGACAAGCTAGAGGTGTTTGGTAGCCTTTTATTAGTCACAGGGTGCAGGTGGTTGTAAAGCCCTTCTGAAACATATTCAACTATACAAAAGTGTACATTTGCAATACTTCTGCAAAGCATGCATCACTGAAAACCCATGTTGCCAAAACTTATGCAAAAAATGTCCTACATCAAGGGTGTCATGAAGAAGAACAATATACAGAATAGTGGAAAGACATTAAATGACACTGGTATTCATCTGGAAGCAAGTGCCAAAATTCCTCATGCAATTCACAAGTTCCTCCTGTCACAGTCCAGTGTGCAGTGGGGCCATGCAAAATAACAGGACCTGTGTTTTCTGCTGGAACAATAAATTATGTCTGCTACATTCAATTAGTTCAGAATCTGTTCTTCTCTGTTCTCACACATTACATTTAAAATACAATAGTATGGAGTACACTATACCAGCAAAAGGATAATCCTTTTTTCACACACAATTACGAGTACCCTCTCTTGTAGTTCCAACAAATGTGCAAAATCACTGGCGTATGTGCGCATTCAACAATGATTTTCCACATTCACCACAACATATATACTGAAATTCCCAAAAAATATGGTTCATGTTTAACTATACAGGGTTATTCATAAGTCCCTCTGGGATTTCAAAAATAGACTGTGCAACAACAAAGACAGACACGGCAGAAAGAAGCATATCAATGGATAGAGAATCTCTCCAAGTTTTTGTCCAACCTTACAGCTGCTTGCTTGTGCGAGTTGTTGACTTCTGGGGGCTCCTGACAAACGCTTCTCACACACGCTCGACAGTCTCAGCTGATGGGCCCGGATGGCCACTTTGTTTCGCACAGCACAGGCAGCCACTCTGCTGGAATTTCATGTACCATTCACGAATTGTTTTGTCTGTAGGTGGTTCTGTGTGGTACATGATCCGAAACCTCTGTTGCACCGTCACAATTGACTCAGTTTTGGCAAATTCCAAGACACAGAATGCTTTCTTATTCACTGTGAATGCCATTTTTCGTCACGACTACCCCCTAGCGGTGGAACCTGCAAGTACACCAAGGCCCCTAGTACAAAAAAAAACTTGGAGAGATTCTCTATCTATTGATATGCTCCTTTCTGCCGTATCTGTCTTGGTTGTTGCGCAGTCGAGTTCGGAAATCCCGGAGGGACTTATGAATAACCCTGTATACATGGACACAAATATGTCATATACTTCTGCGCATGTACTGTGATTGTCAGAAACATAATTTATTACAGAAAAATATGAATATGACTATCACAGCTGTTGTAATGAGTTTTGCCAAAATTGGACTCACAGTTTCAGTGTTGCTATCTGTGAACAGATATGGGACAACTAATACAAAACTTACTGAAGTTTCTTTGTCTACTTGAACAAGTGAACAAGTTCCTTTTCATATGAAAAATAACACCTTATTCCAGAGTTTAGACTAATTAAAACAATAGTTTTAACAGAATAGGAATGATGATAATACAAAATGCAGAAGTTTTTGTTGTTCCCCATGCAGCAAGCTAACAGCACAAGGAGCACTTACCAGAGCTGTAATTCCACCATGTTTGCTGTCAAATTCTATTTTCCACGTTTCCCCTTTGTGCAAGGATTTAACATGCTCTGAAGCTTGTTGGAACAAAGTACTCATACAGTGTAACCTGTAACCATAAGATTTACTCCTCTGTTAGTACTACAAACACCATAAATATTTATGTACATGTATATTAAGATTAAAAATGTTGAAAGTTCATTATGTTCCACATTCTGTGAAAATAAATGGACACATCACTTAACTTACTGATGAAAAACAATGGTAATTCAGTCCAATACAACCTTGCACCAATAAAAAATCTGCTTTTTGGATCCCTGCAGCTTACTGAGCGTTACGACTGTACACCCCATTAATACAGGCATTGCTCCAAGCTATTCTATTACATTTGTACTTTTCCTGTTTCTATAATAACTTAATCATTTAGATTTTATGTATTATCTCACTTTATAACATTAAATAGCACAACCAATACTTGTAAAACAACATGACAGTCATAAAAATTCTCCCTGTAATTTCCTGTTTTGTAGGAGTCACATAAAGTAAACATTTCCATATGCAGATAATATTAAATGAAAAGCGTAATCACAACAAGGCAAAAAACTTCATCCCAAAAGAACAACACCTGAGAACAGCAAATATTACACCCAGCAAAACTTTTGTGTGTTAAATGATAACTAACAGTATATGCACACAGTGTAACCATCTTTCATCAGATCCTACCTGTCTTTCTCCCTTCATAATTCACTGCTTCTCCCTTTCTCTGAAATCAATTCAACATATATTTTCTTTCTCAGGCTTGCTCACCGTAAATCAAATATGAGGACGGCTACAATATCCAGTACTTCTCCAGGAAGATCAAGTCTTATGAGGGAACTGTATGTGGCTTGGATGCAACGAAGACAGCGAGGAAGCCAAGGAACAACTGCTTCCATGCCTTGACTGGGCCATGTCCCATATGTCTGCCGTTGTATGGACATTCGATCAAGTGTGTGTGGCAAGACAGCAGCACGCAAGAGGCCTGAGAACAGCTCAATAGCTGCCAGTACCATCCTCTATAAATCAACATTGATGCAAACAGAATTCTTACATATAGAAAGACCCAAACATTAAGAGATCTCAACATTCAAAAACAATACAACTTTTATGTTAGAACTAACAGGCTGTACTGCAACATAAAGAAATCACAGACTGAAACTTCCATGCCACTAAGTAACAATGTACATTTACTTGTAAATCTACTTTCAAACACGTCAGAAAGGGTATACAAAAAAGATGTCATATACGTTACAAAAAATAGGATAAACTGGACATAACAATTATTTTTGAATGTGTTCTCCGGAATTTTGCCTACCCTGCTGATGAATTCCTAATGTTTAGAACAGACTCATAATCTTATTACAAGTGTCAGCTGTAAATAATGGGTTTATTGCTAACATTTGAATACAGTATTTACAATACGTATAATATATTTTTTTATTGTGTTAGTTCTATGGATTTTGAATTTTTATGGCTTGCTACACATCCTACTGTCATCCTGACCAGATTCAGATCCATGGAATGTATAGTTATGTATGCACATAAAAACACAAAAATCTACTGTCATAAAGATACACACTACTACTACTACTACTGTGGCACAACAGTCTAATTTCCTCAACTTTTCTTCCCTAGACTTCCTTATATAATGTCAATCTTTTTCATCCTGTGGTCCCTAGCACTATACACTACACACAAACACAAATTACTTTTCCTTATATTTCATTACACAGCCACCATACTGAACACATTTGAAATACACACTCTATAAGGCTAGATGACACTTAAGTTTAGATCCTTGCTAACTGAAAATAACAAGTCATGTAAACTGGTACACATAAAATGACATTTCATGGGAACATGCTGCCTGCACCATGATTGTAATCTACCCTAATGATACAGCTACAGCTCAAATACACCAAGTGTTGGTATTTCAAGCAAGTTTTTGAGAAAAACGGATAAAACTTTATTCTTCAAGTATGACTTATGGAAGCCAATGTACTGTATTATACCCAAATGCAAGATGACTCTAATCTAAGACAACCCCCCAAATAAAACACGTCTGCCAAGGGAAAATGTATTTAACCAAATCTAGGATGACCCCCAAAAATAAAATATCAGCTAAGAAAAAATATTTTACTATAAATTTCATACACTTAATACACAAAGTATGTCAGATTCTATCTACCTTTACCAGTCAGTGTCACCATCACCATCTTCACAGTCGGAGCCTTCAACTTCCTCACACTCACTCCTAACATTCCCATCCTCTTTACTGCCATTCCACAACATATTATTATCAGTCCCACCCACTGCATTGGACACACAGCACTTCTTAAAACCCTTCACAGTCACTTCTGGTGAGATGCACTGCAGTGCCATGACAATCCACCTGCACTAAGTAATAAATTTACATTTCTTGGTTTATAAACTTACTTGAACCCATGAAGATTCACAATTTTCCCCACACATGGCATTAGTGGTGTTCAGAATTTTAAATACATACATTCTGGTTTTTTTAATTGTGTCTATGACCTGGTCAGTGTCAGTTCCTGGGTCTTTTATGGTTTTTAATTTTTCAATAGCCATTTTCCTATTACTGCACTTGGACTAGATCTGTTTGCAGGTGCTTATCTCAACACGTGAACCGTTTATGTGGTGGCAAGGGACTAAAAATATCTCTATCCAAGGAAACATTACACTTCTATAAAAAAAATTAAACAATGGACAAATAAAAAAGAAAGAAAGGAAAAAAGAAAGTAAGAAAGAAAAAAGAAACAAAGAAAAAAGATTGTGTCAGTTAACTTCAGATATGCTCTGTTCTCTGTTTTGGATTTCTTGACCTTCTAAGATGGGGCCGATAACTGGTCCCGGAATGTTGGTAACGGTTACCCACTCTTCACTGCGTAATAGCTCAGAAGAGCAGAGATCACTCATGATGATTTGGCAACGCACGTCTTGGTTTGGCTTTTGCAGGGTCTGGTTCAGGGCAATCCAGTTTGGCACTTCATACGCAAATTTAAGATGATATCACATATTTCAGCGCCACATTTAAGAGAAAAACCTCGGCTTTCATTTGAGTACATATGGTAACTCTAGAAGACAATTTATAACATACACCCAATATACCGAATTTAAGTAAAGTTGAATGGGTACTTATAAGAGATCAAACATACAGCTGTGTCATGACCTTACTGCATGTTATTTAATGCTCTTTGTGCAAAGCATTGATAAAAGCTGTCTAACAGCCAGACTGTATTGACATTATTTAGAGTCTCTCTTTTAAAACTGCCCTTTGCACTGCTCTCACTCTTCTATTTTACAAAATAAATTACTTAATCTATTACACCCATTTTTTTAAAGTGGATTTCCAGACATACATCCAATGGAATTCAGTGTGCTTAACCAGAAAAACTGATTAAATCCTTGGTGTTTAGTATATCTGACTAGTACATACATACTACTAGGTATGTAAAATTACATACAAATATATACCTTGAACTGAGCTTGCCTGCCTGGCTCAATCTTGACATGCAATTCTCCAATAAAATAAGCTTGTCCAAGTTTCCATAAATCCGGAAACCTGTTGGACAAAATCTCTGACAGCTCCTCCACAAACAGCACCCTCTGTGGAACTGAACTCAGTAAATCCTGTGATTGTGAGTTGTTACTGTTACTGGATGTCTTGATAAACTTGTGTGATAAGGGAGTAGAATGCAGACCAGACTTAGACATTTTACCTGAAAGGAATGCTTCCTTCCATTACTCTACTCTTCACATTTTATTACATTTATTGTACACCAGAACACATGCAAAGAAAGGAAAGTGTTATCAAACTGGTACCAAATTCTCTCATAATGGTTCAAGTTAAAATTAGTAAGATCCAGTACCTGACCCTCAAATGTCTTCTTTATTTATAAATAAAAAATAATACAGAAATTAAATATATTGTTATAAGTGTTCAAATACATTCAATTTGAAAGTTATGGCAACAAAGCATTCTGATCACATTTCCTTTCTACATCCTACTGTTTGATCACTTTTGTATTTACATGAAACTACTAATTAGATCATGGAATATTAGAGGATACAAAGAATGACATCTGTGGCAGAAATAATGACAGTCAAAGGAGAGAACTTTACTAACATCTGCAGCCAAGAATACAAGAGATGTAAGATGGTATTAAGCCAGCGCAACTATCACACTTCTGCATTTCTGTTTTTGAAAGCTATTTCATTTCCAGTGGTAGAACCATGAACTAGGTGCAAAATGAATTGATCCATAAAACTGCGTAGGGAATGGATGCAGATGCATCAGAATAACTAAATGGAGGGCAGAGAAGGGTGGACAAAGTTTTGCCATCGACAGACCCACCCAAAGAATATCATGAACAGAGAGTTATGTCTCCTTATCACTTTAAAGCAATAACTGAAGTGGATAGGGAGGCAGTTCAGTCTAAAATTCAGTGCTTAGCGTAAGGAGATGTTGAGCGAACACTGATCCTACAGTAGAGTTATAGCATAATGTTATGACTTTCCTCCTACAGTCTAAACGTATCAGAATATTAGGCCCTGTCATGGTAATGGCAAGTTTGATAAAGTCACACAAAAAGCTAACATGAATTTATAACTTCCTGAGGAAGGATTCTCATACATAATACCACACGCAAAATGGTTTGTGTTCAGAGCTGTGTCCTTTAACTGCCACTAGTCCTATTCTTGCTTAAGAAATACATATCATCGCACACAGGCACATTACACCATATATGATTATAATGGAAGCATCAGGTGGCACTAGCCCTTCTCAATATGGAAGGGGATGGTATAAGGAGAAAATCATGCAAAGTACTACAAACAGTATCCAACTTGGCCAGCTTGTTTCCACTGTCTTAGATACAAGTAAAAGTAAAAGTGCTATGTGAGCATAAGAATTCTTTTTTATTTATGGTAATCAGTGTGTACAGGCCAGACTTATCAGCAGAAAACTGGACATGGCAAAATTGTATTTGATATGATAACACCATGGTGAAAGTGAACCATCGCTGTAAATGCCATGAAGGTATACAACAGGAGCAGAGGTCCAAACCAATCATACGTAACCTCAGCACTAGATGGAGGCAATTTGTCAGCATCATGCACTCTCTGCCTTATGCCCAAGGACAGGGCCCCCATTATGCATGATTAAGAGGCTATGTGGGATCTAGAGACAGTCTGGGCATTTTGGAAAACAGAAAAATTTCTTGCCCTTGCTGATACACTAACCCTGAATCATCCAGCTCACAGTCCAGTCACTATACAGACTATGGTTTCCCGGCTCCCATGAAAACACCATTACCATTTCAAATTAATCTAAAATTTCCATACTTTCTGAAACACACATTCACAAGTTAATACTGTTGTTAAAATATTTCTATGTGACTTATCTATGGATTTCATGTCTCTCACAAGTGTGGTTATATCCAGCCCACTGAAATCATGACGTAAGAATGGCTACATAGTACACAGAAAAGGCTATTTGTTTTTTGAAGTAGTTTAATAAAAGATTAAAGACTGAGTCATTCACACATTAATAGACAAGTCAATAAAATTCTATTCAATTTACCCCACTTTTATATACAGTGTGTAAATACACAAATTTACATATTAACACAACTTAGCATGTTTTGCCAGTTCTGCCTTATCTGAAGGGTCCTATTCAGGTTGTCTCAACTTCAACATATGGCTGACAGAAAAGTACACATTTCACTCACCATGGCCAATATATTATCATAGAAGAGTCTGTAATTCTTTCAATTCTGCTTTATGCACTTACATTTTCCACTACGTTTGAAGATTTTTAAACTGTTATGACAGTTTTACTAAACGAAAAAGATGAACTGAACAAATAAAAATACTCTAATCTTTATGGACTCTAACCTGTATCTTCAACAGCAGTCATTTCTACTGCAATGTGCTCATCTCTGCAAGAAATGAGTTGTTGAGAAATGAATGAAGAATGACAGGATATACCATCCCATGCTGGGTCACCTGTTGCTTCAAGATTCACCAGATTCCTAAACAAAAGCAATAACTGCACTTACTTCATACCACAAGAAACAAAATTTCAAGCAATAAAAGAAAATACAAAACACTTCGATTACCTGAAAAATGCCGAAAACCATAAGTGAATAAAGAGCTCAACAAAATGTATCAGGAAATGAAAGATTTTGAAAATAATGTCCATTTACAGTGTAAAGCACTTAATACCTTAACCCTCTGAGAGACAACAGTCAAGAAATTCCCCACATTTTATGGAACCCAAAGATCATTACTACATTCACACGTGCCTGCCAACTGTCCCTATCCTGAGTCAGCTCAATCCAGTCCATACTCCCCACATCCCACTTCCTGAAGATCCATCTTAATATTATCCTCCCATCTACACTTGGGTCTTCCAAGTGGCCTCTTTCCCTCAGGCTTCCCCACCAAAACCCTGTACACGCATCTCCTCTCTCCCATACATGCTACATGTCCTGCCCACCTCATTCTTCTCGATTTAATCACCTGAACAATAATAGGTGTGGAGTACAGATCATTAAGTTCTTCATTATGTAGTTTTCTCCACTCACCTGTTACCTCGTCCCTCTTAGGCCCAAATATTCTACTCAACACTCTATTCTCAAACACCCTCAGCCTACATTCCTCCCTCAGTGTGAGCAACCACGTTTCACACCCATACAAAACCACTGTACATTTTAATCTTTAAATTTATGGAGAGCAAACTGGAAGACAAAAAATTTTGCACCAAACAACAGCAAGCATTCCCTAACTTCAATCCGCTCTTAATTTCTTCCTGAATACAATTTTGATTTGGTAATGTTTTTCCCAAATATCTGAACTCTTCCACCCTTTCACAGGAATAATAATAATAATAATAATAATAATAATAATAATAATAATAATAATAATAATTATTATTATTA
>Ga0123357_10005607_pt1 | contig 15097 bp, 9 predicted proteins | sample TergutEmb28metaG_FD_89873 | JGI IMG/M metagenome (GOLD analysis project Ga0123357, IMG submission 89873) | Embiratermes neotenicus P4 segment gut microbial communities from Petit-Saut dam, French Guiana - Emb289 P4 | ecosystem: Host-associated > Arthropoda: Insects > Digestive system > Gut ... | reverse complement strand
TTTCGTATACATGTGTGTGTGTGTGTGTGTGTGGTGTGTGTGTGTGTGGTGTGTGTGTGTGTGTGGTGTGTGTGTGTGTGTGTGTGTGTGTGAACAGCCAACTGAATGAAGATTGTAGGACATTCGAATAAGCTATAACAGAAGCAAGAAAACGTGAGAACTGCGCACTTCTGGTTTACACAGCGAGTAATGGTGATTTATTACAGACGTTTCGGGACAACCTATCCGTCCCATCCTCAGGGTTCAATAATCTAAAACAAACAAACCCTGAGGATGGAACCGATATGTTGTCCCGAATCGTCGGTAATATAATATCATTACTATATGTTGAGGTGAATTCAGTCAAAAAACACAACTATAAAATATGGCTAAATGATGGTATTTATTAGCAAGGAAAAAACTACATGTTTCGGCCTATAGCAACAATCTTCAGGTTCTGACAATTTTCTGCTAAAAGAGTTTTATATAATATGCCTAACAGACAAACCAACCCGCATAAACTACTACCCCCAACATAGGAGCATGTAAGATACGACACTTGCAGCCATAGGTTCCTCCTAACCCCACACCTACCCAACCAATAAGATCCACATCCACATCAAGACCGAGCTACTACGTACCTACAAATCCATTAACCCAATTGACGTCCCACCAATTTAGCTTAACAACAGCACGCAGAATAATGATGAGATCTCAACATCACCACGTGGGTTAGGCATATTATATAAAACTCTATTAGCAGAAAATTGTCAGAACCTGAAGATGGCCGCTATAGACCGAAAAATGTAATTTTTTTCCTTGTTAATAAACACCATCATTTAGCCATATTTTATAGTTGTGTTTTTTGATTCAATTCACCTCAACATATAGTTTAAACGCACAACGGTGATGGCACACCTCAGAATTATTACCATTACTCGCTGTGTAATAACCCAGAAGAGCGCAGTTCTCAGCTACTTCGCGGCGGAAGCCTGAAATTACCCGTAAGAAATTATGATAAAGTAATTTAAATTCTTGTTCTTGGCGATCGGTGTGGTTCGAACCGAGTTTCCCTTGCCATAGCCTGCCGTTCGTGCTTTTCCAAAATACGCCGCAGGTTGTATATATATATACAATATATATTATAAATTATAATAGGCTTGGTGAATATAAAAATGTTGTGTGCAAACTGAAAGAGAAATATAAAAAATCGTATTTATGTCATGAGGGCTGTAAGGTATGATTAAAAGAGAACATTAATTGAATTACCTTTTGTGTAATGATTTAATAAATCAGTGTGTACCAAGAAAAAGTGACTAAGAGAACGTGGTTTGGCGCAAGAATATTATTGTTTTCAGTCACACGACAGGCACATGGAAAAACATTTCAGCAACAAAGACGTTTTGTACTACAGAAATTTTTTGTTGTCGGACAACGCTCGTCTGACCCTAGATTTTATTTAAAATAAAATAAGACAGGGCGATGATAAAGACTGATGAGTAGGCACGAATTTGTAAGAGAGCGGTCGTCAATTGTTTGAAGGTTCTTTTCAGTAATTGGTTAAGTAGCCGGGAAAAATCGCGAAAACCTTCAGCAGAGTAGTACGTTCTAAGGTTTACTGTCGAATTGGACACATTTTCAGAAGAAATGTGGAACATTACCGCTATCTCACACAGAAAATACTGCATATATATATTTTCTGAACGACGAATATGGGACAGAGATGGGCCCTTGTTCTAACACACGCTTAGTCTGCAAATTAACCAGACTTCTGAGCTGTGGTGAGCCGAACCACCGAGTCTCGCCACGCTGCACCATCTCCCTTTGTGGGCCTTAGTCTGTCCGTCCGTAGCGAAGATCAATATTATGATTTATTTTTCAGTTGTGACTGTTTATGTGTTCCGACCTTTCTCTCCGCTCTCCAAACCATTCGTCTTCCGATATGGATGGTAGGTTACACAAAGTGGACATAGTGGTAGCCTAGCTCTAGTATCTAATCTCTTTTCTCTTCATACATAATTCATATGACCACTCAACTCAAGCCATCCGTGTAGAAGTGCGTATAAGATTCGATCAAAGTTCCTATCCACGTTCAGATTTACGAAAACGAGCATGAAAAAATAGTTCCTCTGACATAACAGCGCAGAAAGGAAGTGTGGTACTGCATTTGTTCCATGTGAGGAGGCTTAGAATATTCATGCCACAGACAACTAACATTTAAAGTTTAGCAAACTACACGATTTCTACGGATATTCCATTTTAAATCCAATAAGAAACATCCGGAGAATGCCGACAGGAGAATATCCTGTCCCAATGACATTTTTTCCACCATAAATCCCACACTAAATGCCCTGGGAGCGATTCCGGGACTCGCTTTTGAGAAGCCAAGGACTAAATTCGTGACACATGTTTGTGTTTACCCACAAGACAATTTCCAATAGAGTTACAGCGCTACTGATATATGGTCCATACTGTTACAAAGAAATGCGAATTTCCACAGAGCTTTATACTGTTTTTAACCTGTGGATAGAGGCAGCAAGTTTCTTCGAAGCATTTTAGCCAACCAGTTGACTAAGCACTACTATTTTTTAATTTTATGTTTTGCTGACCGTGCATCCTGGTACGACTCTGGTTAAAGACCAACTTGATGCACAATTACGGTATATAGTACGTTTATTATTATAATCCTCTACATGTTTCGAGCAACACCGTGCTCATCATCAGGATGTCAAATGCTCTATTAGTACAATTTGACCTCCTAATGATGAACACGGAGTTGCTCGAAACATGTAGAGGACTATAATAATAAACGTATTATATACCGTAATTGTGCATCAAGCTGGTCATTTACCCAGAGTCGATAAGCACTACTGTATCAGAAGAACAAATTATCAGTTTACAACGGTGTGAAAATCTGTTATATGCGTACGATTTCATATCATAACGACGGTGACATTGAAGATAAACTTGTTCGGATATCACATTGCGTCATCTGCAATATATGTATGTACTGATACTTGGAAGAATGCGTTGCCTCATGAAGATGCATGTAGTGAATGCCTGCCTAGGGTCGGCTTTGTTTTTTGCCAGACTCTACGGCGTTACTTTCCGAAAGATGGGCATATCGTCGTAGGCTCAAATCTATTTATGTAATTGTTTTGCACTACTGTGATTGTTAAAGTTCTGTTATCCATGTGCTCTGGGTATGTTGCCTTTAAGATATCACGAAGCCAGGGATACTTTTTTAGTTTTTCCAAGCTTTTGGCCCAAACCCGCCATTCGACTATAAAGACATTACTCGAGAATCGGACTGTAGATGTTGTTGAAAAAATTCTTAGTCTTGGCTGGTCACTCAGTTAAATTACATGTTCTCTGTTTTTAGGGAACCCAAATGTTCACTGTCATACTTACCAGATACCTTGAAAGATTCCTCTCCTAGGCCGGTTGAGTCCAATTCAAGCCCTGAGACATAATTCCTTAATAACAATACAGCCAGCTAAGCCTTAGCTTTTTTCGGTCGTCCGAACGCGAAAATTTCATTGTTTTTTCATAACGTTTATTATTAACTCGAGAGACTGTTAGCCTCTCGCCCAGTCCCCAAGCTGGAGGATCACCCTCTTTTAGCTGTTTTAGTGACTTACACAAAGGACTTGTTTCGTTACCATTTGTTTTACGTCTTTTTTATTAACGCCCCTTACTAGTTCACAGCACTTCTTAATTTACGCCCTATCATTTTCGGCTTAGCTTCCTTTGGCTGGTTTATTTGCATTGGTTTCATTTTCTATTCTGGGAATATAATTTTTAGGTGCGCATTTTTATTTATGTTCCTTTTTCACGCACACAACTATGACCTAAAGCAAGGCCTTGATGCATTTAATAGATTATCATTTTCTCACCATATCAGGGGCAGTGCCTTCCATCCATAACCTAGCGAAGCGACATTATATGTTAGCCACACACACACACACACACACGCACACACACATGTAACATAATAATAAAAAACTTTAGATATGTTTATTCGAAATATCGTAAAACACGAAGGAAGATTAAATTAGTTTTCTTACTGTTGTCAGTATTATCGGACACATTCCGACTTAGTCGGAACGTGATTTCCCCACATTCCGTCTAAAACCAAAGAAGAGATCTTCAGCACTGTCACGTCCTGTAAACTGTAGCCTGGGGGAAACCTCGTATTGATAAAGTTTATGAGAATTGCGCATCTGGTTATTGTATCTGTCTAACAAGTGAGTGGAGGCAACATCACGGTGTTATGTGAGTGTTCTGCAAGCCACGTAACTGCAGTTGCAAACAGTGCCGAACTTAGTCCATTAGTGTAATGAAGTTATTTGAATTTCACAATTCTTGTCTGTTCTTTCCGATACCGTTACAGCTTGAATACGTAAATTCCGCTCGGAAAACCACATGAATGTGAAAAAAGAGTGTTACCTCACAAGATGTCTAGTACCTTTGGTTCGTTTTTATTCTTCCAGCAAGCCATAGGGTAGCTTCAATACACTAGACACTAAGAACATTGTTTTCACAAAATTACTAAAGGAACGAACAATGATGTGCTTCTTGACACACACGCCAATTTAATTTTGAAATAACTACTTTAGTTTCTTGCCGATAATATAGTCGACCCGCCAGCACAGATTATACGTAATTGTTTTTTTTTTATCTCCAAGTATCATTGCAATCTGTCCGAGGACATTCAGCAATCGTGTTGACTGTCACTATTAATGGCATGTAGGAAATACATCCAGTGATGTATCTCCTATATTAAGGTCAATCACATTGATTGGGTATGGTTCCTCATTCATGAGGTTTTCTAGATCACACACAACGACACACCACAGTCGGTAGGACTCCTCTGGACGAGTGATCAGATCGTCGCAGAGACCTCTACCTGACAACACAAAACACTCACAACAGAAAAACATCCATGCCCCAGTGGGATTTTTTTTTATTTGTACAGAAGATTCGAACCCACAATCCCACCAGGCGAGCGGCCGTAGACCTACGCCTTAGACCGCGCGGCCACTGGGACCGGCATTGTCAGAAAATAATTCTGTTATTTCTGAGAATTACCGGTGCCATTGGCAGTGAGGTCTAAGGTTGCGGCCGCTCGCCTGCTGAGTTTGCAGGTTCGAATCACGCCGGGGGCTTGTATGTGTATTTTTTGTTGTGTTTTGACAAGTCGAGTTCTCTGCGACAAGCTGATCACTCATCCAGAGGAGTCCTACCGACTGTGTTGCGTCGTTGTGTGTGATCTAAGAATCTCAAAATGAGGAGGTCATGGCCCGCGTTGGGCCTCAGCGCCACAGGAAAAAGAAATCAGAATTAAAGTTTATGGCTGTGCTGTATACAGCAGTAATCAGATTCAGGTTGCTGCACCAAAGGTTGTGTTACACAACTTTTACGTTATTTACACATATTGCCATTGCAAGGCACGATGATCGCTATGTTCATGAGTCACGTATTATTTTGTTAACGGCCACTGGAATTTGGGTTCGTGCGGTTGTAGGAAGGGTTTATTAGAGGCACAGACAAGCATTTGCCCTCCATGTGCGACTGTATAATAAGATCATTCCCCCTCGAACAGTAACAAAGCAATTCCAAGACCTCATCACAGGGGTCTTGCTTTTTTCTGTTAGAAGAACGGAATCCAGTCCGAAAGAATCTTCAAAAGTTACTGGTATTCTCTAAGTACTTGGGCCGGCGATATGGGGGATCTGCAGGGACCTTAATCAATCCACTGATTTTGTCATGAGATATTAATTTACATAATTAATTCGGATCCCTAAAACAATTTCAACATTGTCAATTGGATGAGAGGAATAAACACTTCATTTCGGAAAGTGACTGTGGTGTGGTGTTATGAATAATGTGTTTATTTTTTTGTATTTCAATTCATGACTCGGTCTGTGACTTGGTTTATGCAATACCAGACAGTAGAATATAATTAAAGTACAGAAGGAAGTATTTGTGACCTACATTGGTGTATTATAGGAATCACGTACTTGGTAAGACTGAAGACAACCGCATGACTCTTGACCAGGATAGACGGTGCACCAGCCAATATTCGAAAGGGACACTTATGTGAATTAATTATAAACGTTCAGACTCAGTAAAATCGCTATGTTATTTCAGAATACATGCATATCTAGTTATAAGCAATAGTTGATCTAACGGTCAGCAAAGGATAAGTACCTATACGATCTCCTGAAGAAGCAGACCATCCTATCGTCCAATGTGTATAGCAGATTGAACTCGTATCTCACCTGAATCTGGTATTATAACTTGTCGCGATTCCAGAGGAAAACTAACTACACTGACTTTACTCGAATTTGTTTTATTGCATTATGCCCACAGGTTTATTCAGTAACTTCATTATGGACAGTAACTCCTAATGTGTTAGTCAACACAGGTACGTCAAATTTATACATAAATACCCCTCCTTGCGACATAGGATTCTACACACTACATGTACTCTGACGCCGTAGAACGTGCCTTACAATTAAATTCTGGGCTAATTTCTTGTGTAATTACGGAAAATAAAATAATGTATTCTTTACTGATCTCACCTTTTGTCATTATTTCAATTACCTAAAGCGTTTCAATGAAAAGAGTTGGATATTTTAGTAGAATATTTCTTGTATTCTTCTTTTATTCTTTTGTAAAACTCCAAAAATATTTTAAGTGAAAGGAAATCAATTTTAAATTACATCTCACGTTTTTAGTCTATGGAATTTAGTAGTAAAATCTGGTAACTCTTGTATTTACTTAATCGATCATATTTCCTTCTTACCCCTGAAAAACAGAAAGGTATTTTTTTCTATCCGATTTATTCACCACCTTAAAGTGGAGGGAGAGAGAGAGAGAGAGAGAGAGAGAGAGGGAGGGAGAGAGAGACCAAATTCCTTCATCGATTTAATTTACCACGTCTAGCAGCCATAAAATTTAATTTTGTTGATACAAAGACCAAACAGTTTTGTACTGTGACAGTACAGTCTGATGTTCTTAGATGCTTCATTTCGATTTCAATATGTTATAAACTTCCAGTCATAAAATCCTACAAGATGGAGATAATAGACTTGCAAATTATTTACTGCATAATAACAATGCTAAGAAGGGAATCTGTTTATTGGACATTAAAATATTCAGAGTTACTTTAATCTTTACGTAGGTCTATTTTTATGGAATATGATACTTATTTTACCTGAGCAAGAGGTATATTATTCTTATGTTTATTGTTGCGTGCATCGCTGATCTATATTAATAATTGTCCAACGAAATGCAACACAAAGCAGTCTATTTATTATTCTGCAAGTTCACTCTACATGTTTCGGGTGTCAGCCACACATCCTAAGTGGCCAAGCTTGGCCACGTAGGAAGGAGGTAGCTGAGTACCAGTACCGGAGGCTGTAGTTACAGTTTTGTGTACTCGTGATGATGGGTGTGGTTGACACTCTAAACATGCAGAGCGAACTTGCAGAATAATAAATAGACTGCTTTGTGTTGCATCTCGTTGGACAATTATTAATATACATTATTCTTACTTCATGATTGTCACGAACCGAAAAAGAGATAAAAACTAAACACTCTTCGTGACACTATGTAAGTTTACAAAAACAGGACAGGCCCTGTCACAGATAAGTCAAACAGGTAAGTAAGACGTTTAATTAACGTGTTTGACAAAACGTTTAAAACATTTAAGCAACGAATGAATTGCTTCAAAAATTTGGAAAAAATTTTATAAAAGCGTAAGTGATAGGCTTTGTACAGCTAAAGGCACAATACACAGCAGTAGGCCCTTGTACAACTGGAGGAAGGGCCAGTTCTGAGTTAAACGTAGGAACCGGAAGAGTCTGCTAAGAATAAACCTCTTTGTTTCCGCCTTCGTCACCGTTGCCACTGATGATGATTATTTTAATGTTCACAATGACCAGCCACATCATCAGTAAGAGTCCTGGCACGTCTGCGAAAACATCATTTCCATATCTTAAGTCTGGAATATAAAACCGGTAATATGGCGTATTTGTTATTTACGTTAGAATATTATGTAAAATATTTACGTAGGAGATGTATTCACTTTAAAGAGCACATTAAATATTTCAGAAGTAATAATCTAATATAAATTCAATGGTGGAAATGTGTATAGATTTGCCAATAAGTACAGAAGAAGCGTCTTCTTTGAAAATACATCGTAGGCAACTAACAACTCTCATATGCACTGACGATACCTCTAATCGCAGATACGATATGCACTTTCATATAAGATTAGCTTTTGACATATCTCTTAATTAGGCCACTTTTTTGAAAAACAGATATTTTAAAATATTGACTGGATCAGCAAATCCCCTCTTATATCTGCTCCTCTGCATGAAATTCAGATATGTATAGGAGCTTACTAATTTACTTCCAGTTGTGTCTGTCGCTGTAACTGTAGGACAGTCTAATTCCCAAACTTCTACGTTCTTCTGACACAAACAGAACCGTTGCTTTCACAGTGTTTCGTGCAAACTCTTTATACAGGGTCATTCGAAATGATTGTCGGGGTTTTAACAACTTGTCATACACAATGCACTTGAGATAGGGGTATATGTTTATTTTATTTAATAGAGCAACACTCTAAGTTTTTTCACATACTGTTTAGGTGCTCTATATTTGCACCCTTTGTGATTCTACGAACATCAACACGATAATCGAGTTCGTTCTAAATTGTTTGTATCATGTCAGCTGTGATTATCGATTATCGTATTGATGTTTGTAGAATCACAAAGGGTTACATATAGAGCACCTGTAAGGTGTGTAACAAAAACTTGGAGTGTTATTCTACTAAATAAAAAAACACATATACTCCTATCTCAAATGCACTGTGTATGACAAATTGTTAAAACCCCAACAATCATTTCGAATAATCCTGTATTTTATCTGTAAACACTATAATCACATTGCAAGGTATAAATTCCTAATGAACTTTTCGAAATGACATGGAATTAAATTGTTGTGGAGAGAATCAAAAAAGAAGAAGAAGAATTGTGCTGCAACAATAATTCCATTACCCTTCTCGTACGTCCGCAGCAGGGTGTACCAGAAAAGTCACTTACACTCACTACAGTAGTTAGCAGTACGTGGAACTTCACTTCTGTGTCCCCTGTACTGCTTAACGTGATGCTTATTCACTTCAGCAATTACTTTCCTTTTGCGCACTTTTTTGCTTAACCGCTTTCTAAAATGCAGCGCACTTAGCTAAACAAGGTGCAAGTTTTTCTGTCCTTTCTTTTTGGATTACTAATGGAAGCCAAAATTTCTTATGAAGGTACTTTAGGTGTCTTATCAGGGCTAACGTGGACTAGCACAACGTGCTATGAATCTCTTCTTCTCAGCAATAAAACCTTTTCCTCTTTCTTCCTCCTGAAAGCCTTGCTGGCCTTTCTTTCTGTCACTGTTAGAACCCCATATGTCATTGTAAGGGAAAGGAAGTGTACCAGAATAGGATCACTAAGAATGCGAAGGTAGAGAAGTAGGCAGAATAAGTAATACATCAAGTCGGCAGCACTGGGGTTTGTAAGGTACATTCACAGTTCGGTGTAGGCAGAGAGTTTAATAAGCAAAAGGGCGTTGGAAGAAGAAAATAACTGAAGTTAATTCATTTGTAAATCAAAGCTTAAAAACAAGCTGCTGGAAAGGGGTTAGAAGGAAAGGTTAATAAGTGGAGAGTTTGTTTGGGCGGTGACAAAGTTAAAAGTGTATGAGCAGTTGGTGTTCATTTGTATGTTATTAAACCAAAATGGCATGAAGTAATTTACTTCTGAATTTCGCGGCTTCTTTTCTGTTGCTCTGTAATACAGTATTTCCGTGCAGAAAGCGTACAAAATAGAGAAAACACCAGAGATTATTTAGCACAGTCAGAACTTCCTGCAAGTGGACCGTTTGTTGCAGAAGAAATTTTTTCTCGCCTGGTTTATATATGCATTTAAGTGTCCATGTTTTTATGAGTTTTCTGCATGCAGTGGATAAATATGGGGGTACGTTGTTGTCTCTGTCTGTTTGTCTCTCTTTGTTGTTCATCCGAAAAATCACTAGACATTTGTGCATGGGATTTGATTCGGTGCTCGTGTACTAAAATTTGTAGGCAAATAGCCGTTATTTTTGGGAACAAACTCTAACGTACTTAAAGATACTGAAAGCATTGGGCGGCATAACAAATTTTCTGTAGGATTTATCGCGCTGTGCAAAACTTTATTTCGTTAATTTTAATGGAATATTTGTCGTACTGTTGACAGTAAGTCGTAATGAACTCCAACCGCATCAAGTAAGACTGGCCCCCTACCCGCTGCCCGCTGCCCGCTGCCCGCTGCCCGCTGCCCGCTGCCCACTGAATGTACCCGGGGCTGAAATAAAGTATTTCCTTCAAGAAATCTTCTTTATTTCTGTCTTGGAAGAAATGAAGATGGCACTGGTTGTCACTGTAGATCGTGGCTTACAACTTGTACAGCAGGAAAGTCATTTATACAAAATACTGAAGAGTATTTTCACAGTGGCGGAGTGGACCGAGTTAAAAGAGCTGTATTGTAAAAAAGGCAAATATGAATATCACTGCTCTGTGGACAAGAAAATTATGCTTGAAGTCTGCTCAATGACTGAGAGTGTAAGGGCAAATGATGATCGTGATTTGCAGCGAAGTTGTCTTGATTAATTTTAAAAGTTTTTCTGGTATTCGTCTAGAAAAGTGACATAAAACAAAAGAATATATAGGTCAAGAATATTTGGTAATCCGGAGGAAATTCGAACAATGTACTTCGAAATGCAATTCTGGGGGTGATCCCTAATTCACTGTGCTCGGTTCTGAGGAAAGAGGACGAAATAAATACTAAAATATAACTGATCTGATTTACATTAACACGCACATCATATAAGACGTTGTGGTGGACACCGCGGGCTACCCCACCCACGTAGCCAGGATATTTTATTGCCCATACCTTATAAACACTGAGTCAGACTCGTGAGTGAAGTGGCTAGTGGGAAAATTTCAGTCAATGTGTGGGTGTGACGTGCAGTGAGTGCAGCAAGCAAATGGCCGGCAATATACAATGTGGACGCGAAGAAGTGGTGTTTACGTGTGTATATTGTGTGTCGGGAATTACATACCAACCACAAGCACAGCAGAAACCATATTGGTGACCCCGACGTGATCTAAACACGCAACGTCTGCCGACGTGATCTAAACACGCACCGTCTGCCGACGTGATACCAAATGCAACAAGATGCGGAACCTTCAACACGGCCGGAGCAACCGCCCGATTCGTCTTTTACGCTGAACCGCGTCGGTATTCGCATTCCGCCTTCCTGGCCTGAAAAGCCAGCCTTGTGGTTCGCGCAGATAGAGAAACCGTTTGCTTTGGCGAACGTCACACAGGACGCGACAAAATTTTACTACGTATTTTCCCACCTCGACAACAAATATTCGGCGGGGGTAGAGGATGTCATAACCAAACCCCACCCACAGGCCGTTATGAGAGAATCAAAGCTGAGTTAATTAGACGTCTGTCATTCTCCGAGGAGCAGCGAGTCCGCCAGATCCTGATGCACGAGGAGATGGGTGACCGGAGGCCAACCCAGTTCCTCCTGCAACTCCGGACTCTCGCCGGCCCATCAGTACCATTCGATATCCTTCGCAATTTTTGGACGAATCGCCTGCCGCCAAAAATTCAGGCCATTATCGCCACGCAGGCGCAGGTTTCCTTAGACGACGTGGCACAGCTGGCGGATAAAATAACGGAAGTCACGTGTCCTCCCTGTGTCGCCCGTGTGTCTTCATCTGGTGATGACAACACATTAACCGCCCGTATTGATGAGCTGGCTCGGCAAGTCGCGGCACTTTCCACGAACCCCCCTCGTCCGTGCTCGCCATCGCAGACACGACGGCACGCAAGACGTTCGCCACGCCCTGCGGGACGGTCATCAGCCCCTGACACCTGATGGTGCCACAGCCGTTTTAAAGAGCGTGCAAAGAGATGCAACGCGCCCCGTACGTGGCACCAGGGAAACACGGAAGGCAGTCGCTAGTGGCGGCGAGCAACTGCAACAACTAAACCAGCCGCCTCTATGTGACGGATCGGCTCAAAAAGATGAGTTTGTTGGTCGACACAGGCGCCGACCTCAGCGTCTACCCCCGTTCCCGCCTTCGAACACGCAGGACACAGACTAGTTACGAGTTGTTCGCAGCAAATGGCTCTACACACACACACACACCTACAGTTGCATCACCCTGCGTTTGGATTTCGGCTTACGACGTTAGTCTTCATGCCGATTTGTCGTTGCGGACGTAATTACCGGCTCGGACTTTCTCTGCTTCTACAACTTACTCGTCCACATGAGACACCGACGCCTCATCGAAAACATCACTAACATTACTGTCAACGGCGCCTTGATAGGAACGTACGGCGGCCACATTAAAGTCCTCGGCCGAAGCTCTCGCTATCACGCACTGCTCCAGGATTTTCCGGATGAAATTCGTCCTTCTGGTATTCCCCGGGAACCCCGGCATTCTACGGTCCATCACATCCGCATCACGCCTGGACCACCTTTAACTTCGCGCCCACAGTGCGGCTAGCACCGGACCGCTTCCGAATCGCGAAATCCGAGTTCGAGGAAATGCTACGAAATGGTACCGCTCGACGTTCTGATAGCCGCTGGGCTTCGCCCATTCACCTCGTCCCCAAAAAAGAAGACGGCTGGAAAATCTGTGGCGACTATCGTGTTCTGAATGCTAGGACGATCCCCGACCAATATTCCATTCGGCACATTGCTGACTATGCGCAAGAAGTTGCTGGCCGGAAAATCTTCTCCACAATAGATTTGGTGAAAGCATACTATCAGATTCCAGTTCATCCTGACGACATCGCAAAACAGCCATCATCACGCCCTTGGGACTTTTCGAATTCCCATATGTGTCCTCCGGGCTCCGAAACGCCGCGCAAACATTTAAGCGGTTAATCGATGAAGTTATCAGAGACCTGGATTTATGATATGGCTACATAGATGATGTGCTGGTCGCCTCCGCCTCGGAGGAAGAGCACGAGCAGCACCTGCGTACACTGTTCCAGTGCTTCAACGATACGGTGTCTTGCTGAGTCCAGCCAAATGTGTTTTGGCGCGACGGAAGTGACTTTCCTCGGCTACATAGATTCAGCTGCAGGTACTCGGCCACTGGAGGAAAAAGTTGCAGCGATCAACCTTTTCCAACGGCCCGTCTTGGTCAAAGACCTCAGACGTTTCCTTGGCATGCTAAATTTTTACCGGCGGTTCATTCCATAAGCCGCCAGCATACATGCGCCACTCCACGCTGCGTTAGCTAGTCCCAAGTTCAAAAGAACCCAACCGGTGGACTTGACACCCGCCATGGTCCAAGCTTTCGAGGACTGAATGGCTAGCCCATCCCGTGCCACACTTCTGGGACACCCGGACCCAACTACTGCGTTGGCCTTATTTACAGACGCTTCTGATACTGCTATTGGTGCCGCCTTGCAGCAGCGTGTCTGCGACGCTTGGCAACCCCTTACTTTCTACTCCCATAAGCTCAGCCCCACTCAACAAAAGTACAGTCCGTACGACCCCAAGCTCCTGGCAGTGCATGAGGCCATCAAGTACTTCCGAAATATGGTCGAAGGCCTTCACTTTGTCATTTTTACGGATCACAAGCCTCACCCTTGTGCTTTCCAGCAACGGAGAGATAAATGCTCGCCACGACAATTCTGTCATCTGGAGTTTATTGGCCAATTCTCTACCGACTTCAGGAATGTCTCAGGTCAAGACAATGTTGTGGCAGACGCCTTATCGAAAGCTAACTCCGTGACGGCGCCTCTTGATTACCCTGCTCTTGCGAATCCCAGGATCAGAATTCGGAGCTACAAGACGTTCTGCAAAATGGTTCCGGACTTCGATTGGAACCAGGGCACATTCCCGGGACGGACCTCAATATCTACTGCGACACGTCTAATCCACAACCGCGGCCATTTATAACCATGCCTTTCAGGCGCCAGATTTTTGACACCCTCCACGGCCTTAGCCACCACGGGCTAACGCCACCGTCAAGTTGGTGTCCCAGCGACTTGTGTGGCCGGGAGTGCGTAAAGAGTGCCGCGCATGGGCAAGCGCGTCTACACCTTGCCAACAGTCCAAGGTAACGCGGCATGTGAAGGCCCCTCTCAGAATTTTCGACCTCCCGTCGGCGCGTTTCTCTCATATGCATATTGACCTGATCGGGCCGCTGCCTGTTTCTTCCGGCTTCCGGTACTGTCTCACTGCCATCGACAGTTATGCACGTTGGCCTGAGGCTCTCCCTCTATTTGACATTACCGCCGAAGTAGTCGCTAAGGCCTTCGTCTCTGTCTGGATTGCCCGTTTCGGCTGCCCCCAGCAAATCACAACCGACCAGGGCAGGCAATTCGAGGCCCGCCTTTTCAAGACCCTGGCTACCATTACCGGATCCTCTCTAACCCGGACTACTGCATGGCATCCCGCCTCCAATAACATGATCCACAGCAGAAACCACACCTTCATTATAAGAAGAATTGAGCGATATATGATCAAAAATGTATATTGTCTTCAGGCAAAGTGCCTTTTTCCTTGTCCAATTTTAATTAAATTTTCTCCATAAATTTTAGAAAAATGCTCAAATACAAAATTTCATTAAAATCCAACTAGTGGGAGCCCTTTGTTCCATGCGGACGGACAGACGGACGGTGGTTGGAAAGGCATGAAGGAGCTAACATTCGCTCTTTGTAATTTTTAAAACACTCCTAAAACAAATAAATGTATGTAAAATTAACTTAAAATATAGTTATTCTATCATAAATGACTTTTCTTCAAAAACGCCTTCTATCACCTATCCCACACGGGGTTCATTGGGACAAATACGTCCCAAATACTATTTCTTTAAAAAGAAGAAACAGAGGAAGACAATAAAAATAATTCTTCATTTAGCGTTTATTCCAGTTACAGATAACTGCACAACAACGAAAATTAAAAAAAAAAGTAAATTGATAACGAAAGGTTTATTTAAAAAAGCGAACAGGACTTTGAATATTCGTTCGTCCTTACTTTAATG
>Ga0123357_10005605_pt1 | contig 15099 bp, 14 predicted proteins | sample TergutEmb28metaG_FD_89873 | JGI IMG/M metagenome (GOLD analysis project Ga0123357, IMG submission 89873) | Embiratermes neotenicus P4 segment gut microbial communities from Petit-Saut dam, French Guiana - Emb289 P4 | ecosystem: Host-associated > Arthropoda: Insects > Digestive system > Gut ... | reverse complement strand
GCGGTTAGGCGTGGATTGCGTAAGCTACAAATGAGGCCAGATTCCGTCCGCGCATTTTTCAGGCATAAGGATTGTAAGTACGCCGCAGCTTAAGGTCATCAATATTATGCACGGATTAGTATCTCCACGATCTCAGGAACGAGCGTGCGACGTTTCTCAACTGCCTGCGCACCGCGGCTTTCGAGGCGGTTCCAGCCTTTGCTCTCGGGCTGATCACCCTTCTCGGATCGCTTTTGTTACCTCCCCTCCTGATCCTTGCCACCACCGTTCTCTTTCGCACGCTGGTCGTTGCTCTCCCGAATTCCGATCCTGCTGGATTGATCATCCTTGCCGCCATCTTCCTTTGCGCGCTCCTTTTCGCCTTTCTCTCGATCTTCACCGCCGTCGCCCTCTTTTGTGCACTGTTCGTCGCCATCCCGGCCCGGAGACTGGAGCGAAGCGGCATATTCACCAGTGTCGCCAGAAGTTTCCACCTCACCAGAGGCCACCGCTATGAGATATTCGGAATCCTTGTCGGTCTCGTTCTCGGGGCCTGTTCTGCAACCACTTCTGCATCGGCAGCCGCGGGCGCGGCGATCAAATGGATTGCGACTCTTCCATTCCGTGATCTCGTTCCTCTCGTGAATTCTGCCGCTCCGCCACTTGTTCTGCTGCTCGCATTTTCCGTCATCTGCCTGACCTGGGGCTTTGCCCACGCCATCGCCTATATTGATCTGCGCGCCGCTGCAGAAGGTCGACAGCCCGATTTTCCTCCCTCACGGGTCCGCGCGGCACAACCCGCCGACACCCTTCCCGACCCCGGCACGCAACCCCCATGAGGGCCACGGTCCGCGGCAGAACCCTGGTCCATTGACCCGCGACTGGTCCAGGAGGCGCAACAGGAGGCCATTTCCTCCCTTTGCCGGAAACCAGGCCGTGGCGCCTGAGGCCGTTTTGTCGCCAATTTCCGCAACAGGACGCACACTCCTGTCGGAAAATCTGAGGCTCTTCGTATTGTGGAGCCGGGACAAAACCGCAGGTAACGGTTGCGAATGCGCACGTAACGGAGCCTTGAGCCCTCGACCCGTCATCGAACCTGCCTGCAGAAGCTTGCCGCACGAAACACAAATTCCAGCATTAACACCTGGCTGACAACACTGCGCGATATGGAGAATTCAGGAATTCGCCCAATCTGCTCACACAGCCTCCATAAACCTGGACAGGCATGGCAGGGAAACAGCGGACCCTCACCTGAATGCCACCCGCTATCCCGCCGCTGCCGCACTGTCATCGTCACACCGATGGCGCGGCGATCAACCGGGCAGACCCCCAACATCACACCATCGTGAGATCGTGAGATACACTGCTTCCCCGGCGACAGGCGGTGTGGTACACGCAGCGCCATGATAGCTGCCATCCTCGCTGTCCTTCCGATCCGATCACCGGCGTCAGAGCACGATACGCAGAAACAGTTTCATGACATCGAAGTCATTCAGTGAACCGAATTACCGACCGCAAATTCATTCGGCTAATCCCGGTCGCGGCTCCCATCTGACACTGGCATTCAGTAACGGCGACCGGGAGTGGTCGGAGGATGTCGATCTGGTCGAGGTGCTGCGCGAGACCCTCGCCGAGGCCGGCTGGAATACCGATCGGCGGGACGACTGGCTGGTCACCGATCGCGGGCTGTGGCTCCATCCGCAATGGACCTCGTTCCAGCCACGTGATGACGGGCATGTGAGTTCGAGCACTACGATCGAGGTGGCACACCGGGTCCTGCTGCCGGACCCCTGTTTTGAATACCAGCACAGCATTGGAGAAAGCTTTGCCGGCTCGGTGCGTTCCGGATTCCAGCAATGGGCCCGCATGGACTGGCTGGTGTTCGATGACCTGGCGGCTGGCAGCCTGCGTCATTGCAGCGCGATGGAGTTCAATTTCCCGGCCGGGAATGGCACCGCGGCCGGTCCGGAGCGCCGCCTGTTACTGGGGCCAGTGGCGCATCTGGTCCTGAAGGATGCGCCTCGGGAGCCGGGCGAGGACGAACATCCCTTCTGCCCCTGCTGCCTGTTCACGAATGCGTTTGAAGCCTTTGACACGCAGCTCAGGAGCGACCGCACCTTCGGTTTGCGCCTGTTCGCTGGACGGAACGCGGAGGGCAAGCTGCAGGCGGACTGCCGTGTCAATGGAGAGGACTGGCTTCCAGGCATGGAAGCGTTACGGGCTTATGCCGCAACCTGGCCTGATCGCGGACTGGAAACCCGCAAGCAGTATGTCCTGATCGGGCCAAAGCCCTGAGTCTTAAAGGCACCACAAATACGTTATGTCGGGCGGCCATCGATCAAGACATGTTGCTTTCGACGCTTTCGACCGTCGGCATTGATATTGATCGAGGTGAATGTGGAACAGCATGAATATCGCTATGCAGGACCACCATCGATCAGACACACTACCAACCGCGACCGACAGCGTTTCCGTGTGGCAGGCGATTCCGATCTCAGAAATCTGCTGGAGAACCTCGCCGGAGACCCCCACTTGCGCGGAGTCTTCACGATCACGTATGTCATTGACCGACAGGCCGAATTATGGATCGCGGACCGCCGCAGCGAGCACTTTGACTGCGCCGCCGGTGGCAGAGTGCTGGCTGCCGGCGAAATCGGCTTCGATGTTCTCTCCACGCCGATCGCCATTGCCGAAATCACGAACCAGTCCACCGGCTACTGCCCCGAACCCGGGTGCTGGAGGAACGTGGCTGCCGTCCTCGACCGCCTCCGCATTCCCCATCCACCCTGTTTCACATCGGCGTTTGAATTCCGCCGCTGCGACGCCTGTGGCGCGACCAATCTCATCAAGGAGGAGCTTTTTGAATGTGCCCTGTGCGGCGCAGCACTCAGCCGCAGCTGGAACTTCTACCTTTTCCAGAAATTGCGATGCCGCGTCTCGCGCCGCGGTCATCGACCCACGGTTGCCTGCCGCAAGTGATCCGCAACATCAACCAACTGGCTGCCAGGCGGGATGAACCGGCGCTGACACCGCCCCCTCTGGCGCGCGACCCCGTCTTTCGTGCCCACCGCCGGCGATCATCGCAAATCCTCTCTCCGTCCTGATTGCTCACTATCCTCAACTGCTGCGGCCAGAGCCGGGATCCCCCATGAGGCGATGGAGGGGCCTCTGGAACATCCAGATCGAAAGGCCTGTGACAACCCCGAGAACCATCAGCAGCAGAAAAAACTGCGCCAGATCCAGTATGTGGTTTTCATAGAGCGCGCCGATATATCCGGAAAGGACGTTTCCCAGAAAACTTGATATGAACCACAATCCCATCATGCGCGACACCATCCGCAGCGGCGCCACCCTGCTGACAAGCGACAATCCTACCGGAGACAGGTAGAGTTCGCCAACAGTTACAAACAGCACGCACAGCACCGGCCAGACCCAGCTCGCCTTTGGCTCGGCTTCGGTCACCAGAGCTGAGCCATAGGCCAGGATAATGAACGACAGCCCGAGAATGCAGGATCCGATCGCCATCTTGGCCACCGAGGACGGCTCCCTGCCCGTCCTGGCCTGGCGCGCCCAGAACATGCCGAGGAGCGGAGCCAACAGGAAGATGAACAGGGGATTGAACGACTGGAACCAGGTCGACGGCATCGCAAACCCGAACAGCACAGGCCAGGCGGTGTGATCGTCGACGAAGCTCTGCATGGTGTTGCCCTGTTGCTCATACACCGCCCAGAAAACCACGTTGAGCAGGCAAAGCCCGATCAATGCCAGAACCCGCTTCCATTCATCGGCGTTCAGCCGCTGACCGGCTGCAGCCAGCAGCTGGTTGCGGGCTTGCGGGGAGACGCTGTCTTCGGCCAGGAACCGCTGGCCCATCCCGTAGACCCCAAGCCCAAGCAGCATGCCGACGCCGGCGGCGCCGAATCCCCAATGCCAGCCCAGCGTCGAGGCCAGGGTTCCGCAGACAAAGGTGCAGAGAAACGCGCCCAGATTGATGCCCATATAGAAAATGGTGAAGGCGCCATCGCGACGAGGATCGTCTTCGGAATAGAGCCTGCCGACCTGGGTGGAAATATTCGGCTTGAAAGCGCCATTGCCGAGGATCAGAAACAGCAGTGCCAGGAAAAACCAGTTCTCGAACGCCATCAGGAAATGGCCGACCGCCATCAGAGTTCCACCGACGACCACGGCTTTGCGCTGTCCCCAGTAGCGATCCGCGATATAGCCACCGATCACCGGCGTGAGATAGACCAGCCCGGTGTACCAGCCATAGATGATGGAGGCGTAGCCACCGGGAGCCATGGCGGAACCATGACCGATCATATCCCGGATGAACGTCCAGCCCAGCACCTGATCGGGGTCGCCGGCGACCGTTGCGCCCCCGCCTCCCTGCAGAACCTGCCGGCTGGTCACAAACAGATAGTGGACCAGATAGAGTTTCAGGAGCGCCCGCATGCCGTAATAGGAAAAGCGCTCCCACATCTCGGTGAAGAAAAGAATGAAAAGTCCGACCGGATGCCCGAGAAAGGTCCGATCCTCCCGGACGGCAGTTTCGGACACAGCATCCGGGTCGGTCAGCGGGTAGTTTGGAGAACTGTCTCGCATTGCAAAACTTTCGGGCCAGCAACGGGACGTTTCCCGCCATCGGCTGCGGAGGCGATCCGTCCCCGCCCCCGGCTTCTACACCATCAGGCTGGGTCGAACCTGCGAAATGGCGGCCCGCCTGGCACGCGCGGCGCTTCCTGTTCGGCGCTCCAGCGACTGGGGGCCGGCAGGGAGGGGATCCGAATGAAACACACAAGCCCAGGCGCGATTGAACGCGCGGCGGATCATAGCCTGCGTGCCGAGATGGCGCATCGACACTGCCGGATCGGCAGACGAAGACCCCCCCCCGACACCGCGGCACGGGCAGGCAAAACCGACGTCACGGGCAGCAAGCCGGCACAATCAGGGGTCGGGACGATGCCTTGGGTTCCGTATGGCTTGGGTTCAGTTTGGCTGGGTTCCGTATGGCTGGCGTGCCGCCCCCTCCGCTTGCCCCCCCTTCAATCCGGTTACTGGCGAAGCTTGCGCAACAGATCCTGATAATAGTCGGCGACGTTCTCCTCATCGGCTCCGGTAATGCGCGCACGCACGCGCAACCACGGCCAGAACGTCAGCCCGCCGTCAGCCCGCAATCCCGGCACCTTCTCCTCCCCCAGAGTCACGATGCCCCATTGCGCGCCGTAATTGCGGCGAAAAACTTCACCAATATAGCTGCCAAAGCCGATTGCCGAGGCCGTCACCTGGTTCTCGGTCGGTTTGGGATCGTCGGCAGAATAGCAGGCCCGCAACCACGCCAGCGCCTTTTCAACCTCCGCGACGCTGTCATCGGACCAGTCGAGGTCGAGGCCGAAATGGGTCTTCGCCAGCTCGACCGCATCAAGCGCGGAACCTGTGGCGATCTTCTGGATGTTGTCGTCGGGATCGAACGAGCAGGCCATCTTCGCTTCAGCCACCAGAGCCTCCTTACCGGTCCATGACGCGAACCCGGGTAACCCCGACGCCGGAAAATGCGCCAGGGACTCCCCGGGATCAAGGGCCTCACCGCGCCCGCGATGAGTTCCACACCCCTTCGATGTTGACGAATGTCTGCCTGCCCCGGACTTTCAGGGTTGGCGCGGGATCAGTCCACCCGCGCCACCACCGCGATCTTGCGGATGCCTTTGTTGCGGTAGGCATCAAGGAAGGCATAGTAATTGCGGAACGATACGCAGCCGTTCGACGCCCCCTTCGATCCCAGCATGAAGGTATGTGCCAGGAGACCGTCGCGGCCATAGATCGCCTTCTCGCCCCCCATCGGCGTCAACCGCAGGGCGGGTACGCCATGGAACAGCGATTCGCGCGGCTTGAGGCTGTAGATATGCGGGGGTGTCACACCCCGCATACGGATGCTCGCCGAACGCGGATTGTCCTGGTTGACGCCGAGGCCGGAATGCGCTTCCAGTTTGCTGCCATCCGGCAGATAGACCGTCCTGGCGCTGATGTCGTAGACCGCTGTGGTGCGGTCATAGGGCGGTGCCCCGCCGAACATCGGATTCTGTTCCCGGGGCGCGATGCTGGCGGTCATGCTTTCATCCGCCATGGCATAGGCAAGCAGGCCACTCGACTGCGGCTTGCCCCACAGTTTTTCGACCATCGACTGCCTGCCCTCGGGGGTGATCGACATCACCGCGGCCTTGGCACTGTCGCGCGCAGCTGAGCGCGACTGCATGGTCTGCGGCTGTTCGTTGAGAGCAAGCTGGGTCTGAGCCGGCTGTGACCGCTTCGGTGCCGGTGCCTGCCTGACGACGTCGGCAATCCGGACCTCGGCGCTGCCCTCATGGGTTTCGATCACGTCATTATTTTCGCCGACCGCGGCCGCAAAGCGGGCATTGAACATCTCGCGGGAGACCGGTGCCGCCACCTGGACCTCATCGGGCTCGTAGGCTTCGCTGGCCACAGGACCGCCGGCATCAAAACGTGCGGCGAAGTCCTGCCTGGAAACTTCATCGCTGGCGAGCATGTGGCGTGACGAGGCCGGTGCCGGAGATGGCGGGCTGACAGAAACCGCCCGGGTCGAAGCCACCCGGTTCGATGCCGGTTTTCCCGCAATCCTGGCGGGGCTGGGCCTGCCCGCAACCTGACGGGCACTATTGCCCGCCGCTTCATCGAAAGCCCCATCCATCCTCGGATAGACGCTCGACATGAAGATGGTCGAATAGACGATCAAACCGCTGCCGGCTGCAAAACAGCCGAGAGCCACCGCGCCAAGAATGCCGCGGGGCGTCACTTTGCGGGAAAACTTTTTCTGTGGTGTCCGTGCCGCGATGCCGCGTGCAGCGTTACTCTTACTCATTCGCCTTCCGTTCGGGACGGTTTCCCTTAAGTACTTCCCTTCAATCCAATCCGGCAGGTCAAATTCCGGTTCAGCATCCTGCATAAGCTCCGCGGCATCATTAAGGCGACTTTTCGTTAAATGTGGCTTAATTCACCGCCACGCCCCAACGTGCCGAAGGTGGAATGCACCCATCCTAAGGCAATTTTAAGACGGCGGTAATGGATCAGATCGGGAACATGACCCCCGGGAACAGGATTAACGAAAGTTAACATTACAATGATACCCTTCAACGATTGCTGTGAACGGTTACGTCTCGTTAGCCCGACCAGTTAACGTCGCCAGCAGGCGCCTTTCCGACTCAGCGCAATTCTGCCGCGCCCCCTCACCGACAGGCGTCAGCGCGACAATTCCGGCGGCGGCGACCGGTCGAGAACGTCACCTTTGGCGCCCTCCAGGAGCGAAATGGCATAGATCTCGATCACCAGAGGCCCCCGCTTGCGCGGCAATCGTGCAAGCTCGGTGACCCGCTCGAAGCCCTGTTCAAGGAAAGGCGGGCGTGTGGCGCCTGGTGCGTCGACATAGAGCAGTTTTCCCGCCAGCAGTTCCGGAGCCGGCTCAGGGCTGTTGACCCAGCGGATACGCTGGCCCTGCTGCACCACACAGACATCTGCCGGCAGATAGAAAGCCAGCCACGACGTCGTGCCGTAGTCGGATGCCAGCACACAGCTGGCCCCTTGGGCACGGCGGATTTCCTCGATTCCCCTGGCAAGTTCCGGCCAGCCGACCCCGACCGTGCGCACGGTGGCATCCCGGCGGTAGCCCGACAGAATTCCGGTATTGGCCTGCACCGTCACGGCGACAAACATCGCCACACCGAGCGGCACCGCCCAGCGCAGGCAGAAATCGCGCAGACGCAGCCACCGCGCGCCTGCCTCACTGTGCCAACCGGCCACCGCGGCCGCCAGTGCGAGCGCCGGATAGACCGGCGCAAACCAGTTGGCCTCCACCCGGGCGTGCAGCGCATGCCAGGCGAAATAGACCACGATGGTCCAGAACATGCTGTTGATCAGCACGCGGGCGCGCGCCGTGCCGGCCCGGCGGCGCGCCAGAAGCCACAGCCCCATCGCTGCGAGGATGAAAACCAGGGGGGTGGCGAACACGAACTGGGTAGGAATCAGTTCCAGAACAAAGACGGGCCTGAATCCCTCGACCCGGGCCCGACCCACGGTCTGTTTGAGGATCGATACCCATTGATGCTGCGCGTTCCAGATCAGCACCGGGGAAAGAACGGCAATCCCGACCACGCCGCCGACATAGGTCCAGGGGGATCTCAGCCAGCGCCTGAGATCGGGAATGAGGACCAGCCAGATCAGGATCGCCGGCCCGAAGAACATCGCCGAATATTTCGACAGTCCCGCCGCGCCCACTGCCGCGCCCACCGCCAGCCACCACGCCCCCCGCCCGCTGTCGGCCAGTTTCGCCAGGAAAAACAGCACGAAACTGGACGCCACCAGCAACGGAGCGTCGGGGGTCACGATCATGGTGCCGACCGCCACCATCAGCGTGACATTGCCCAGAACCGTGGCGAGCGCAGCCAGCCGCGGGTTGGCAAACAGCAGCTGCGCCGAGCGGTAGAGCGCGTAGCTCATCGGCAGGCCTGAGAGGATCGACACCACGCGGACGCCGAAGGCGGTGTCGCCGCCGATCATGGTCCCGGCGCGGATCACCAGTGCCACCATCGGCGGGTGGTCGTAATAGCCCCCGGCGAGATGGCGCGACCACATCCAGTAATAGGCCTCATCGAAGGTCAGCGGGGTGAGCGCAGCCGCCACCAGACGCAATGCCACCAGTGCCAGCACTGCGAGCGCGGTATTGCGCGCGATCCGAGTCTCCTCCGTCTGCATCAGCCTACCGCTTGCGCCACACGAACAATCCGGACATCGCATAGTTCCACACCACACCCATGACCGCCCCCGCGACTCCCGCAAGCCACCAGATGTGCTGTTCGCCATAGACTGCGAAGGCGACACCGACATTGGCGAGCAGGCCGACGCTGCAGACGACATAGAAGCCGATCAGACCGCCGAGCAGAGCCCATCCCTTGAGGCGCTGATCGCGATAGGTGAGGAAGTTGTTGAGAATGAAATTGCTGGTCATGGCCACCGCGGCGCCACAGAATTGCGCCAGCGCGAAGGCCGCGTGGAGGATATTGAGCACCACGTAAAGCGTTGCCAGATGCACGAAAAGACCGGTTGCGCCGACAAACGCGAACAGCAGGAAACGCAGCGACACCACATCATTGCTGCGCTTGGCGAGCAGCAGGCCGATAAAGTCCAGCACCACCATGGAATCGAGCTTGCTTTCACCGTGCTGACGCTCCCCGAAGAGATAGGGAATCTCAACCGTGCGCAAATTCCCCCGCGCGGTGGCGACGATATCAAGCAGGATCTTGAAGCCGTGGACCGAAAGCCGCGGTGCCAGTTCCTCGAAGCGGTCGCGCCGGATCATGAAAAAGCCGCTCATGGGATCGGCGATTTTGACCCCCAGCATCCGGCGCGCCATCTCGGTGGCCAGCGCACTGCCACCGGCCCGCTTCCGGTCGAAACCTTCTCTGCTGTAGCCTTCGATATAACGGCTGCCGACCACAAGCTCCGCCGTGCCGTCATGCAGGAGTTCGAGCATCTTCGGCAGCCGGGTCTCGTCGTGCTGGAGATCGGCATCCATCACCGCGACGAAGGGCGCGCTTGAGGCCAGGATGCCCTCAATACAGGCCCCCGACAGGCCACGGCGCCCGATACGACGGATGCAGCGCACCCGCGGATCGCGGCGGGCAAGATCGCGCACCACATCGAAAGTGCCATCGGGCGAGTTGTCGTCGACGAAGATGACCTCCCACTCCACACCCGCAAGCGCTGCCTCCAGTTTGCCGGTGAGCACGGCGACATTGTCGCGCTCGTTGAAAGAGGGCACGACGATCGTCAGCTCAACCGCGCGCGCACCGGACCCGGCGGCAGAAGATGGCGGCTGCAAAGTGCTGGTTTCATTCATGGCAGTTGCCCAGGTTGATTCACTTCGCGGGAATGCGAAAAGCGCGAAGGACGGTCTGTCCAGACGACAGGCAGGTCCGAATTGACGTCTCTCACGGCTCTGTGGTTCCCATTTGCGGTGGCAAAGTCAACGCGGCTCGGCTGCCCGTTCAGGGCTTTTCGGGAACGGGGGTGGAAAACATGACGACAGCCGGATCCCGGCACTCACAAGTTCAGGAGCTTGCGGACCCGTGCGCCCCACAACTCTCAGGCAACACATGAGCCCACCCGGCGCAGGCCGAACGGTCTGCATGAGAATCCGCATCATCGTAAAGCGCGCGCACGCGCCCCAGGGCTCGCAGAGTTGCCTGGACCCTGCCCCCCTTTTCGGCTGTCGCGTCAGGCAGCGACGATCTAATTCGGCACTTCGCGGATGACCGTTCTCCCGGCACCGCTCTCGACCCCTGCCGGGGCTGCCACGGCACTGTCGGCCACAGCCGGCGCGGCCACGACGCTATGCTCGGCAATCTGCCTCGGTGGCGCCTGACGGTCCATCGGCCCCGACAGGATGGCAACGCCCAATACCAGCATGGCAACAATGGCGCCGACAATACCACCTACTCTCTTTGACGACATTCGTCCCCTCCTTCAAAGCCCGCAATTCGAAACCTGAGGCCTTGAAATCCACCCGTCACTGAAACCCGAAACTCAAACCGGGCTTTAAGCCTCAACCACCAGCCGAAAACCCGGATTCTGAACCCGAAACGGGAACCCGCCGGAATTCCCCGCTCCACCTGTTGCGGATCCTGCATTATCACACCACAGGGCCTGGTCGATAGGCCATTGCCGCCACAGTCCGAATCGGAAAATCCGGACCGCGCGCGCCCCCCGCACCGATCAAAACCTGCGCCGCTCCGTTTCCCCCACCCTGGCGGACCCCGCCGCCTCGCTTTGCTGGGGGTCTGGCTTTTTTGTCCGGGGGGGCCCTGCCACCGGGCTTTGCGCGAGATCAAATCTTCTTCGTGAAGGGGGCGCGCCAGTCGTCAGTCCAGAGTGCGGCGGAAGCGCCGGACCGCGATCAGCATCGCCACCCCCATCAGGGCGGCAAGCGCGACCACCTCGTGCTGGAGATTTGCCAGCGTCGCCCCCTTGAGCATGATGGCCCTGATGATGCGCACATAATGGGTCAACGGCAGCAGTTCGCCGATATATTGTGCCCAGCTGGGCATGCCCGCGAAGGGAAACATGAAGCCCGACAGCAGGATGCTGGGCAGGAAGAACATCATCGACATCTGGATCGCCTGCAGCTGGTTCTGCGCCACAGTCGAGAAGGTGTAGCCGATGGCCAGATTGGTGGTGATGAACAGCAGCGACAGCGCACCGAGGGTGAACATGCTGCCGAGCACAGGCACCCCGAACACCCCGACCCCGACCCCGATGATCAGCGTGCCCTGGACAAAGCCCACCAAAACATAAGGCACGATCTTGCCGAGCATGACCTCTACCGGGCGGATCGGCATCGACAACAGGCTTTCCATGGTGCCGCGCTCGGTCTCCCGGGTCACCGAAAGCGCGGTGAAGATCAGCATGGTCATGGTCAGGATGGTACCGACCAGACCGGGCACAATGTTTAGCGGGGATGAGCCGGCGGGATTATAGCGGGCATGAACCCGGATCTCGAAGGGCAGCGCCGGCGGCGGGCCGACATTGAGATCATGCTGCAGCGAGGTCTGCACCAATACGTTGAGGGCGCTGAGCGCCGAACCGGCGGCGACCGGATCGGTGGCATCGGCGGCCACCAGGAGCGCCGGGTACTCGCCACGGCGCACCGCGCGTTCAAAGCCGCGCGGGATTTCGACCCCGAACAGCACCTTGCCGGACTGCAACAGCTCATCGAATTCCTCGACGCTGTGGACCTGGCGGGTGAATCGGAAATAGGCGGTGTTTTCCATTGCCTTGAGGATGGACCGGCCAAGATCGCTGTCTTCCTGCAGCAGCACCGCCGTCGGCAGCTGGCGCGGCGTAGTGTTGATGGCGTAGCCAAAGACCAGAAGCTGCACCAGCGGGATCATAATGATCATCGCAAAGGACACCCGGTCTCGCCGCAGCTGCAGGAACTCCTTGACCACCATGGCATAGGAGCGGCGCCAGAAACCGAAGTGCTTGCGGGTCTCGAGCGGCTTGTTCCGGGCGCTCATCGGAAGTTGTCCCTGGAACGATTCATGAGTTCTATGAACACGTCCTCGAGCGAGGGCTGCGATTTCTCCCAGCGCAGGCCGGCCCGGGTCCCGGTGTCACCCCGAAACGGCGCAATGCTGGCTTCCATGGCGGCAAGGTCGCGTCCCGAGACGTGGAGCGAGGCGCCGAAAGGAGCCACCATGTCGATCCCGGGCCGCCCCAGAAGCGCCCGGCCAAGTTCGGTGAGCATCGGGCCGGTCACGGTATAGGTGGAAAGCCTGGAATGGGCGATCACCGCATCGACCGTGCCGCGGGCCAGCAGCTGGCCATAGGCGATATAGGCGATCTCATGGCAGCGCTCGGCCTCGTCCATGTAATGGGTCGAAACCAGCACGGTCAGGCCGCTGGCGGCGAGGGCATGAATCTCGTTCCAGAAATCGCGCCGCGCCTTGGGGTCGACGCCCGCGGTGGGCTCGTCGAGCAGCAGCAGCGAGGGATTGGGCAGCGTACAGGCACCAAGGGCAAGACGCTGTTTCCAGCCTCCGGACAGTTCGCCCGCCAGCTGTTCCTCCCGTCCCGACAGACCAAGCCGCGCAATCATCTCCCGCGCCACCCTTCTCGGACTGCGCAGGCCATAGAGCCGGGCAACGAATTCCAGATTCTCGCGCACCGAGAGATCCTGATAGAGGCTGAAACGCTGGGTCATATAGCCGACCCGGCGCTTGATAAGCTCGCTGTCCCGGCGGATATTGAAGCCAAGACAGTTGCCCTCGCCGCTGTCGGGCGTCAGCAGCCCGCACAACATGCGAATGGTCGTGGTCTTGCCGCTGCCGTTGGGACCGAGAAAGCCGAAGATCTCACCACGCCTGACCTGCAGTGACAGGTCGCGCACCACGGTGCGGCCGCCAAAAGATTTGGTCAGCCCCCTGACATCAATGGCGATATCACCTGCAGCAGGCTTTTTCACTTCGCAGCCTCGGGCGCGCTGGGCTCTGTGACCCGGGGCTCCTCAACCCTGGGTTCCTCAACCCTGGGCTCCTCAACCTTGGGCTCCTCAACCCTGGGCTCGGGGGCAACGGGCTCGGGGGCACTGGGCTCCGCAACCTTGGGTTCTGGAGCCTTGGGTTCTGGAGCCTTGGGTTCTGGAGCCTTGGGTTCTGGAGCCTTGGGTTCTGGAGCCTTGGGCTCCACGACCCTGGGCGCGGCAGCCCGAGGCGCTGCCGCCTTGGGCGCCGAGGCCTTGGGTTCCACCGCCTTGGGTTCCACCGCCTTGGGTTCCGCGACCTTGGGGGCGGCACCCTTCTGGTCGGAGGTTTTGGGAATGCGGAAGACCGACACCGGTTGACCGACCCGCAAGGCATCCGGTCGTGTCGGGCGGGCCTGGATCAGATAGACCAGCTTGCTGCGTTCATCGAGGCTGTAGATCACCGGCGGGGTATATTCCGCGGTGAAGGCGATGAAATAGATCCGGGCGGTCAGATCCTTCGAACAACTGTCGCAGGTCACACTGACCTCATCGCCGATCGAAAACTTCGCGAGTTCCGTCTCCGGAACGTAGAAGCGCACCTTCATGTTGCCTGGCGGCATGATCGAGATCACCGCGCGCTGTGCCCCTACAGTTTCGCCCTCGCGGAAATAGACCTGCTGGATGGTTCCCGCCACCGGAGCAAAGGCCTTGCGCCGCGCCAGCTGGGTCTGCGACGTCACCACCCGTGCCTCGGCCACCCGCAGATCGGAGATCGCCACATCAAGCGCGGCCTGGGTCCCGGCACCGGTCTTGCGCAGCGACGACGCACGCTCATAGGCCTGCTCGGTATTGGCCAGCATCGCCTTGTTCTGATTGAGATCGGCCAGCTGGAGGTCATCATCGACGGTGTAAAGCGAATCGCCCACCTTGACCTCGTCCCCCTCCCGAACCGAGAGCCTTGTGACGCGGCCGAACTCATCAGGACTGACGAAGATCATATCGGCCTCGACCCAGCCCTGGAAACCACGATTACCGAAACTGCCGCAGCCTGCAAGCGCGGCCGCAAGTGCCACCAGTGCCATACGCGGGAAGGTCCGCGACATCACGCCGCCCCTTTCGTTCTACCCAAAAATCAGATCAAGATGGACCCGTACCATCGCCTGTACGTCGAGCGGTGCATGGTTTGCGAACAGACTCTGCCATATCACCCCCATCAGCGCGCTGGCGACCATGATCTGAGGAAAGCGCGCCAGTCCCCGCTCTGTGATCTCCCCGCGGGCAATCGCCAGTTCAATCAGGAACCGCATGCCTTCGATGCCCTTCGACACCACTTCGCGGTAGTAGAAATCGCCCACCGCCGGAAAGCGTGGCCCTTCGGCCACGATCAGCCGCACCAGGTCGCCGCGCCGTCCGATCGCGACATTGTGAAGAAAACCCGCAATCCGGGTCTCTATATGTTCGCGAACCGAACCTGCGGGTTTGCCACCGAACTGCGCCACTACCGGCACCATGACGACGCGGACCAGTTCCTCAAACAGCGATTGCTTGTCTTTGAAGTGAAGATAGATCGTCCCCTTGGCGACCCCGGCGCGCCGCGCGATGTCGTCGAGCCTTGTGGCAGCAAAGCCTCTTGTGACGAACTCCTCCAGCGCCGCATCAACAATGGCCTGGCGCCGCTCGGCGGCGCGAGAGGCGCGGCTTGAGCTTGCGGCTCTGGGTGAGGTCTGGGCCATGACCCGACATCTGACCGACCGGTCAGTCACTGTCAAGCGAAGCATAGTGCCGATGCATTGGATTTCGCCTCGAGGTTCGCCTTCGCTAACGAAACGGCCCATAAGCTCGTCCCATTGGCGAGATATCGAGCATTGGGGGTGGTTTGGCGCTATCTGACAATTTTTCAGGCAAACTCCACATCGCCCGTCACTGGGCGGCTGTTTACGGCGTCAGCGACGGCGCACCCTGGATCGCACACCAGTTCGAGTTGCTGTTCGGCGAAAACCACTCATTTACTGTTGATCTTTTCCATGTTTGCGAACACCTCGCGGAGGCTGCGCTCGCCTTCGTGGCGAACAAAGACGATGTGCGCAAATGGG
>Ga0123357_10005604_pt1 | contig 15099 bp, 8 predicted proteins | sample TergutEmb28metaG_FD_89873 | JGI IMG/M metagenome (GOLD analysis project Ga0123357, IMG submission 89873) | Embiratermes neotenicus P4 segment gut microbial communities from Petit-Saut dam, French Guiana - Emb289 P4 | ecosystem: Host-associated > Arthropoda: Insects > Digestive system > Gut ... | reverse complement strand
CTTCTATGCCTAAATACTTATATGTTTTTCTCGGGTCCAGTTCTTTAATATCGTTCTCAAATGTGCTTCCTACATGCATTTTGCTTCGGACACTACCTCTTTTTAAACATATTCTTGCACATTATTATTATTATTATTATTATTATTATTATTTCTGAACCGAATGGTAACTCGTATTGCTTGTCTCAACATAATACTTCCAGTTTCTCAGGAGATGGTTTATAATCTTAACTCAGGCAGTTTATAAACCATCTCTTGACAAACTGTTTTATGTTCATAAGACCAGTAACAAGTCATTGTGCAATTCAGAAAATCTTAATATTATTATAATATACCATTGCAGGAATGACCTTACAAATAACTGTATACTGAGATATATTAACAACAGAATATCTCATCTTGCTCCACCTAACTAAGTCAACACACCACCAATCCATTATATTCACTGCATTACTTTATCCGTAAATTTTAATTTACCATAGCAACAACAGGAACAAAAATGAAACACAAAACTGTAGAAACTGAGATCTCAGTTTGGCAAAACAATTGTATAACTGTTTAAGTGTTTTATCAAGTTTTAGCCTAATGATGACAGTTACTGTAAAATTACTAAAAACTAAGTCTTGTTAAGGGTTTATACTCACTAATTAACTATATGAAAACACAATACTATGTCTAACTTTAAAACTCTGTGTACCAATTTTAAGCAAAAACAATGTTGCAACTAGTGTGGCCAAACACAGCTTGGGTTCAAGTCCCAGTCAGACCACCCCTTGGCATGAATGGGGGGGGATTTTTTTTTTTTTTGTCCACACCCTACTTGAGGAAGGACTTCCTGACCATCTAACCTCCTCGAATTTCACCCATGTTCCTCCCATCATGACAGCTATGAAATTCATTACAGGAACCAGACCTTTGGAAGTCACATTTGGCATTCCCATTTCACATTAACAGGTTTATGGGTTTAGCCTCCGAACTGAAGCATGTGTGTATTATCAGCTATACTTTGTATGAACATTTTATTCCCACAAAACTTCATTCAACTTTGACCAATAAAAATTAGGTAAAGTTTTCTAAAAATTGGTCAGCCAAGAAAAGTAAACCCTCTTTCGTTGTCTGACCAATCACAGGAGTCACAATGTGTTGAAGGTGTCATCCTGGATAATGAGATGGATGGAAGGACGGAGGGAATTCAAATTCAGATGCGAGAGTAGAGGTCCCAAGCAATTAGAAAATGGGCAGGAAGTGTCTGACGGAGACAGTGATTCAAGACAATATACCTAGATTTTCTTTATGTGCACTTGTGAGTGCAGATAATTTCTCCACGAAATTCAGAATAAATCACAGTTGGTTGCAAGTGTTATTTTACAATGTTGACCTGACAAAATTGGTGTCCTGTAACCCTGGTAAGACATTGAGAGAAACCTTATTCTCACCACAATAGACATAAACGCTGCTCCTGATTTCTTACTTTTTCACCTACAAATATTTCAGTTGGGAAGTCAAGAAAACCTGTCTCATATGTTGTGGGTGCGATGAAGATCCACAACAGAAAACTGCACTAATTGACACCCATTTACTTCCATACACTGTACCAACATTTGCAGAATGGTATGAAAACAATGCATTGAAACAACTGCTCATTCATGGCTATATACATACAAAGTGGCTAAACAGAGCCTCACAGTTAATTCATTGAGCAATTTCTCAGACAAGGTACCTCAGACTACAGATCACACTACATGCTTGCATTTTTGCCTGAACTACTGAGCACACAAATCACAACCACGCAGATAATTCACTATTCCTTGTACCTTTCTGACTCAGCCATATTTCTTGTACTTATCTCATAAATAGCAAAGTTTTGGGGATAAAATGTATTCGGCATAAAACATTTTTTTTTTTTTGTGTGAAGTCCTTTTTAAACACAAGAAGAATTCAGAAAGATATTATCATAATGCATGCATGTTTTCATACAAAGCGTCCAATATGTCTGTCAGATTTTAAACAAAACTGAATTTGGTCAACAGATTTCAGTACAGACATACATATAGAAATTATGAAGTTAAAAGTTGCTTTTTGCAATTGTTTTGTAAATGCACCTAAAAAATGTTCATTGTTGGTATGTTACCTACATTTTCTTCAGCAAATCCTCCTCTGCTGACAGAATTTGTTCAGAAAAACTTACTATGCACACAATCCAAACATTACATTCAACATATCAGTACACATATTGTCAGACACACGCATCTGTATAAAACATCACCGCAGTCTTATCTTCAACAACACAGAAACAGGTCACACATATTGTAAATGACAAACTAGTATACCCTCAAACAGAATATTAACAAAAATATCGTTTTTCTGTGCAGTAATAATTGTTCCATTTGCTGGCCTGGATATGTGGGGAATGATGCACACTGTTAGCAAGACTGACTTCATTAAAATGACAGTCAAAGTTCTGGAATCATATTTGAGCACAGGAACAGAACAAGCACAGAAGTTTGGCCAGGCAGCTACAAAGGTTGTCTGTATTATGGACATGGAAAATTTCAATATACGTCAGTATGCTTGGAGACCAGGTAAGTACCACATCAGGATAAGTTACTTATGGCAGAGTATGAAGTCACTACATATAACATTGAAAAGAATCAGAAAGCATCTACACACTACAGCAACAAACAGAATATATCAACACTTTTCAGAGCAGAATTATGTCAGATTTTTGTCTGAACTAAAGTACAGATTTTTAAAAACCATGTAATTTTGTTCCATATTTCTACTCTTGCTATTGATGCAAGTAATTCCAAGGAGTCAGCAGATGGTAATTGTAGACAGTGAGTTTGGTGTCAGGTCAATATTAATTCATAAGTAAAAGTATTAGCATATACAGTCTGTACCAGTAATTTTGCATACTGAAGCATTCCTGCAATGTTTCAAATAAAGTTTAATGGGTTGCATGAAAAGACACAAATGGTAAAACTAAACTAAACTTAACCAGCTTAAGATTCTCTGAGAAGCTGTGGCAATCACTGATTCATCATACAAGTATTATGGATATCATGCTTGTCTGACATGTATTTCATATTAACAAATCCACAGTTTATTATCTCATGGTATAAATTCTCCTACATGTTTCAGCTTAAATAAACCACCTTCAGGTAAAATCCTTTGTGCTCCATTTTCCCTGAAGATTGCTTATTCAAGATGAAACATGTAGGAAATGTATAGCATGCGATAGTACAATACAGGTTTGTTAACTGTAAGTGCCTTTATTGGAATTACATGAATAACACGTTTACTGCAAGGAACCAGCAAATAATATTAAGATCTATATCATACAATGTTTTACAAGGTGAGACTATTTGCATCTTCAAGTGCTTAGTTCATTTTATGGTGTAACAGTGTGTGAGTATCACCATTTTGGAGGAACACACTGTTGATGACATAAGTTACTTTGAAATGCTGGTAACTACCAACCAGACTGTATGGCTTCATTACCCTATGACTACAATATGCCTTTTCGCCAATGTAAATACCCCAAATCTCACATAACTGCACAGCTGTTATTAAACAGAGAGAATATATTTTCTGTTGAAACTGTTCTGCACAGTATCTCCTTGAAGAATGATATTCATCTAAATTATACATGAAACTGCAGTTCCTAACTCACAAGGAAAAGACTCCTCTCCATTACAAACAGCAAATGGTTGCTGACATTCAATGACCAGTATTTATTCTGACAATCATATGGCACGCATAAATATGCACATACTGCATGACAAAATGCAGCTTTTCACAATGTTACATTGGGCAATACATACAGTACTAGTAAGCTTTAGAAGGCTATCACCAACTAATGGAATACACGGAAGGAAGACAGACTTTATCGGAAATCATAAATGAAATTTCCTATAATGAGAATTCTGTTAACATGATGTGAATGCTGCTAGCTGTTCTCCAGCTCCTTCAGCAAAATGTAAAGGTGCATCTACAGTCTATGTATACATATGCACAAATATAAGCACACACATGTAAATATAGCTTCAGCAAGTACACGTGGGTATTCATGTTGTTAGTGCCCATTTGTGTTTGTGTTTTTATACAGCATTAGGGCATGTCTCAAATCTGAAGATGAATGACAGCTAGAATAATTCCCTTAACAGATGAAGAAGGCAGGCAACCTAAAGAATGTGTGAGACATCAAACTTCTGCCATTGTGTAGATGAGGTCTTTGCTCTTCTGGTTTGTTACACAGCATATGTTGGTGTTTGTTTCCTGATATTTCAGCACAGCCTATTGGTCTGAACTACATGGGCTGCTTGACCCTTGAAGATGGGACTGATATGTTGTCCTGAAAAGTAGGTAAACAACTACCAACGTATGCTGCATAACAACCTAGAAGAACTAAGACCTGACCTAAAGACCTTTCTGGTAACATTTCCTTAAAGAAAAGTGTTCTTTCATTTTATAATACTTTCTTAAAGAAACAGACTGAGAGGATGTGGAATGGATGCATCTGGCTCAGCGTGACAACTGATGGTCTGTTTTGAATATGGCAACAAAGTTCTGTATGTCACAAAATGTATGGAATTGAATAACTGTGAAATTACTAGCTTCTCAAGGATTCTGCTCATTGGTAACATTTTGGTGACATTTACTAAAAGCCCTGTAGGCTTTTTTGTTGTGTCATGTTTTATGGCTGAGCAACTATTACTGAGGAATGAAATATGTGAAGTGGCTAGAGTAACACTGCTACCCAAAACCTTGCGTCAATGGGCCCATGCATGCATCCAGTGACATACTGTTCACACCAAGTTTCCTGAAAATCAAGAACTGCTTGTAGTTATAAGGGACAGATAAATAAATATTAAACCTGTAAAGATACTGTTTAAGTGCAGTCTTTACTTATATGAATGAAGTTAACTTTTCCTAAAATAGAAATCCAAATTACAGCTTCCAAGCAAACCTAACAGTATAAAAAATTCATGTGTAAAAGCATTATATTTCTGAAAAATCACATAAAAATTGCTCCCGAACATGACTCATGATATACACGCATGATTCTTGTGTCTTAGTTAGGTCACAATAGCAAATTTGGATCAAATTATCTGGTCCAAAGTTAATGGCACAGACATCTTGGACATATAATTTGTATTTTTTTGTAATAAAAACTTCACCACTGATGTTGAAATATATGCTGCAGCTGGAGAAGTCGTTGTGGCAATGCTCCAAATGTACGAAGCCAATTACCCAGAAATCCTCAAAGACTGTTACATAATAAATGGTAAGTGATGACTACAGATGGTGGTTAATTTATAGTAATGTAAGAAATATTTTGTGGTAAAACAAAATAAGAGCATATTCCTTATAAATCTGTTCCATATGAGATTTACTTTTTATTACTTTCAGCTCCTAAAGTATTTGCCATTGCTTATGCTGTGATAAAGAATTTCCTGAACGATTACACACTAAAAAAACTGCATATATTTAAGAGTGATCCTCAGAAGTGGCAGCCCATGTTGCTAGAAGCAATTGAGCATGATCAACTGCCAGCTCATTATGGTGGAACCTTGACAGATCCTGATGGAAATCCAAGATGCACAACTAAGGTATGTTCTGTTGCATACTCCATCAATAAGTGACTCTAACCTCCTTTTTGCCATTCAGTTTATGCCTGTTACAAGTTTGAAGCCAAGACACAATTACCATTCTCTCAACACCATTTGATTTTGATCCAGATCTGTCAGGGAGGGAAAATTCCTAAGTCTTACTATGCCCAGAAGACTAACAACACAAATCCACCAGAAAATACCATCTTCACAACAGCTGTAATTAAGAAAGGCAAAAAACTGTGTCTACCATTCATAGCTGCAGTAGAAAATTCCATACTCAAGTAAGTAACAAGGATGCACATGAACACAACAAAATGCTAATAATTCTTTGAATTTATCCATTCACATGCACATAAAAAGTAATAAAATGTATATCAATTCTCACTTATCTAGCAAGTACATTTAACAAAGCATCATTTAAACACTGTAAATGAAATTATTGATTTCCATATTGCTTTACAGTACACTTAATTAAGAATTAGTTGCTAGTATAAACTACAAAGAGAAATGTAATACTACAATTTGCTCACAGTCACCGCTGTCAGCAGAATAGAATCAATGAATAATCCACACATCACTTGCTCTCAGCATTAAAGAAAGTTGAGAGTAGTTCATGAATCAAGCAGTATATAGATCAGTGAGAACATACATGTACATACCCCAAGTTAATGAAAATGCTTGTTCTATGTATGTATTTGAAGGTGGGAGTTCCGGGTTGAAGGCCACGACATCAAATTTGGTGTAACATGCCAAGATCTTGATGGAACTGAGTCTACACCAGTGCCAGTACGCAAGATTGATAGCCACCAATCATATGAAACTGGAGTAATCACATGTCCAACACCAGCAACTTGTAAGTATACATCTCTGATGGACACGAGTGTGTAGAAATATTGCAACAGTAATTTAATGTGCAGGAAAATGTAGGGTAAAGAACAGTCCAAAAAATAAAACCATCACTCAGTGTTCCCTCCAAACAGTTACCAGTACTTGGCCACTGTTAATGGCACAAGCAGGTTCGTTACTGCCACGACAGAGATCTGCCATTAAATCTAGTCAATAGTCCTACAAACTATTTTGGCGATGGCCAGACAACCATCTTCTGAGATGTGATGCCATCTAGTCTGGCAGCAGTCTGAAATGTTACTACATATATACCAGAATACATTGCGCCACATCCCAGAAGACTGTTGACTTCTTGTTTCTTCTTCTTCATCCTCCTCCTCTAATAACAAAGACTGGGCCATATGTTCCACTCTCCATCTAAGTAAATTGGTCCTTCTATTATAATCTAGAATAATCTACATCTCATCTTCGTACAGGGACATAAGAATACGCTCGTCACAGTAACTGTTCAGGGTCATTCTTTCCAAATGTTAATGCCTCTTAGTGCTGCTGTATATCTTCCACAATAATGCTTATTTCCAGCTGCCTCATATTGTTTTATTTTTAATTGTATCTCTTAGAGTAACTCCTATTACTGTTCTAAAACTTTTCATTTCAGGTTTCCACTCACCTCTTATTTCCTTCCTCAATACCTACTGTTTAACTGTCATATTTCATAACTGCTTGAAGACAGTGATATGAATTCTTACTGAAATTTCTGATCCCATGCTATTTCCAAAGCTTCTTTTAACATTGTCAATTACAATTTATTAAATTCATCAATATATTTCTGTACATTACTTGTGAATTTGATACTGTAAATGTGTCTGTTCATGCCGTGAAGGCATATAGGAGAAGGAGATGTGTACCTCTGCTCATTCCCAACCCCAGCACTAGATAAAGAATAAGCAGTTTTTAACTTCACATCCCAACTGCTGTACCCTCACATACCCACAGAATAAAAGGCTGGGTGGGCCCAAAAGCCAGTTGAGACATTTTGAAGAAGAAAAAACTTTCTTGCCCTTGCCAGAAATCAAAACCCCAATCACGCAGCATGTAGCCCATTCACTACACTACGTCATCCCAATTCCTGCATTCCCTCTGAATCAACATTTATTCTGTATACTGATATATCAGGCATAACATATTTTAACCCTTTAAAGTCAAGTGGTTATTTATCTAATACAAGATCTAACAATCAAAACTACATTTGGTTCTCAGAACAAGCAGTTATTATTTTCCTATACAATATAAGTGTGGGGAGTGTTTATCACACAGTATGTACTGACTATTTGAATATAATGCAGGAAGAAGTTAGTCTTTAAAGGGCTTGTAAAAAAAAAATTCATTTATTTACTGCACTGCTATATTGGGGCATATTCTATTAACCTGCTTTTACTGCACTGTATTTCTAAGATTACTACCATTTTTATTCAAACATCAGGCGGGAATTTTTCCCCTAATTCATAATCTGAAACAGCGGGAGTGAGGTCACTGTTCAAAAAGTTGAACATATTCTGTGAACAGGGCAAATATTCTTGTACTTGCTAAAGCTACATGAATGAAAAAATTACACAGCTGCTGCAGTAAGTAAATACATTATTTTATATATCATATTTCACTATTTATATGCCAACTGCTCAGTTCAAGTCACATCATTGGAGCGTGACATTGTTAATGTACTCTGTAAAAATCATTGGTGATCATTTGGAAAGGAGACACAACAGCATCCAAAATATCACAATCTATGTGCTGCAATTATAAAGCTGATTTTAAATTACTACTAACAAAATGTTTAGGGAAAAAAACACACTGTGGCATGGAAATTCCATGTCACAGAACAGAATGCTGGAGAAAACAAAGAACTATTACTAAAAAAGCAAATTCAAACTGAAAAGCATTTTGTGGGTCCGAACATCGCAATTTCAGTCATTGATGAAAAAGTCCTGGTGCTACTGCCACAAAAACATAAAAATGGCCTTCATATTACCAGAAAGATAACATGAATGACGGTATTGTGAGTTCGTAGAGTATTGAAAATTCCGTGACAAAATAATGATTGGGTAGTAGGACTGATGTGTTTATGCTGGGAGCCAAAAACATGCTTTCTACTTAGAATAAACTGGTGACAAGGATGAAACCCCCTTCTTTTTTTTTATATGTCAATGAACAATGCAACTGATGCAAAAGGATCAAAATCAGTACTTGTCACAACAGGCCATAAAAAAGTGGGAAACACTACGACACTTTCAGTTTTGGCTGGTAGGAGGAAACTGACATCATTTGCTGCTATTCTGAAAAAAGCAAATATTTTGAAAGAAAGTGGAATTACATTTAATGTAATGAGAAAGGTTGGATAATAGAACAGCGCATGGTAGAATGCCTCAGGGAAGTCTGTAATAGAAGACCACGTGTTCTTCTAAAGAAAACAGGAACACTGGTTTTAGCTGCTTTTAATCACTGAAAAGACCAAGTGAACACTGACTTCCAATTCAAACCACTTGGTGGCATCATCTCACAGTTGCAAGGTCTTGGTGTGGTAGTAAACAAACCATTCAAAGGCATATTCTGTCACCCATATGAAAAGTGGCTGCTATATGGGAACTGCCAATTAACAACAGAAAAAAACATAAGACCACCTACAAGCACTGCATGGGTAGTGGATTAAAGCTGACTGAAAAGATACTTCACCAGAATCCATCATGAAAGGGTTTAACATGTGCTGTAAAAAGTGCTTTGTGTCATACAATATATTAAAAAAGCAAACACCAAGTGGCACAAAATCTGGCATTATTCTGAAAAGGCATGCACCTGGAAGTTTTTAGACATGCTTGCCTAATGTTTCTATAAGCATGTATCCCCCACTCCTTTCATGATGTCAAAGAATGTATTGCACAGTCATACTCATGAACATACTACTGCTTATAGCTACCTTGTCCTGTCAGTTCTGTGTCCATGATTCACTACCACAAAACAAAGAAAGTCAGTCTAGCAAACATTTTAGAAACTGCTATTCTTGTATGCCTAGGAACTAATAAAGGTTTGAAAATCTGATTTATAATTTCCAGCAGCATTTTCACACAATTTATAATTTCTATATTCATCACTTTCTAATTCCTACAATATATTACACACCGAGTAAATACAAGCAATACTTTGTTCCAGTATCCCATCATTTATCAGTACTTTGCTTCCAATTGGTTCCACTCCCCCCTGAAATCCTTCCAGTAGCATAGCTACCAGCTAAGGCCCCCTCTACCACTCATTAATTAGGACCTCCCTATAAACATTAATGAAGTTACTCTCGGATCTGTAACAGGGACCCACAATGCTTCCTTCTGTCAGAAGATGTAGTTCAATCTGCAAGAACCCACAACAAACATTAATATTCCTTGTGTGTGGCAGGCAGCCTGCCCCCAACATGCCACCCTGTGCTGCAGAGGCCTTCCTTCTATGTATGAATATGTTTTTGTGCAAGAAAATACCTTTACCACTTGATAATACAGCACAAAACTGTTTTCTGTGCTATGCAGACATAAACCAAGTTAAATACATTTTGTTTCAGATAATGTGATATTTGATAACAGCTACAGCTACATTCGCAGTAAGAAGCTTCACTACTCTATCACAATGGAGTCTCCTTTGACAGGAAACTATGATGATGTTGATGATGTTGCACTACAGGATGGATGAAAATATGTTCTCAACAAAAAAAACCTGTGATAAAATAAGTTTTAAAAATATTGTTCCTGGAATGAAATTCCTATTACAGTATTTAGACTGGAATTCACTACCTAATCCTGTGGCAACAAGATTTTAAATTATATGAAGAAGTGACTACAGTATTTGAAGTGGAAGATCGGTGGAGAAAAATATGAAAGCCATACTATTCCACTAAATGGTCAAATGCCTATATATATCTTGTAGTGTTTTACTCTCAAGAATACTCATTAACCCTTCAATGACAATGAGGTTTAAATTAAAACTATTGCCCAGGACAAAGGGGTTTTTAAATTTATAATATCCCTCAACACATTCAAAACCACAAGGTGCACTCAAACTTGTGGTAAAGATCCATACAATGGAAGCAAAACAGTGAGGGGTTAAAGATTAAAACTGATAATTATGTATTATGCACAGGCTAGAATTAAGCTGGCTACAGTTTATGGTGAGTTAGACATAGTGAGCCTAAAATCTGGCAGTGTAACAATAAAACAAAAAGACAATATTACAGGAATACAAAAAGCACAACGGGATGAAATTCAAGATCTAATACAGTGTGCCCAAATGATATGCATCCATAAAGAAAAAATGAACATTTTGAAATCTGGTCAATATACAGGTGTTTGGTTCACACCATGACCTTAGTACATTTCAACGTGAGCACCCCTGGTGGCACAAAAATATCCGGGCAATATTCAACCTCTGTCTACATTTTGAATAGTGCTGTGTGTTACCATAGCCACAGCATCCCTTATGCTGGCTTTCAGCTGCTGAAGATGTCATTTTTGACCTTGTAGATGAAGTTATCCACATAATCCCATAGGCAAAAGATCCAATGGGGTTACGTCTGGTGACTTAGGAGGCCAGGCAACTGATGCTCCCTTCGTAACCCATCCTCCAGACATTGTGTGATGAAGGTGCTTCCTCATGACATGGCTGTAGTGAGGCAATTCACCATCTTATTGTACAAGATTTTCACACGGTAACTGGAGAACTGTACACAGTTCCAGCATGTCCATGTACAAGTCCAAGGTCATGGTTGGTTCATTAAAAAAAAAATCTGATAACCCTGCCATGCATTAAGTCACACAACACGTTCAGTTTGACACTGTCTCTCTCCAAATCACACATGGTATGTGGATTTTTGTTTCCCCAAATCCTGAAATTGTGAAGAATCACAACTCCACTTACAAGAAAGGGCACCTCATCTGAGCAGCGCACACAGAGGTCCAATATTGTCTGGATATTGGTTGTACCACCAGGGATGCCAGCACTGAAGTATACTAAATCAGGAAATAGGAAAGAAGTCAGAGTTTTCCTTCATAAAGGTGCAAACTGGACATCTATAAAATGAACAGATTTTAAGATATACTTTTTTTTTTGGTTGGATTCCTGTCATCCAGACATTCAGGAGGAATCATGAAAAAATTGAAGTTCGCAAACATCCTCAAACCTCACTCTTCAGATAAAAATATTATGTGAGCCAATGATGTGCTGTGCAAACATAGGTGTGGTTGTTTACATAGATGCATTTATCTGTATAATAGCAGCACTGGGGAACAAATTCCAATGTTCTCAATGTTTACAAAAATATAAACTTGGTTATAACATGGTTATGGTTGAGTTTTCTATCCTGAACACAAAACTCTTCAGCAACTTCCTCCACAAAATTGGCCTTGTAAGCAAATTTTATGGGTGTGCCGGATACTGTTGTGACTACACTGACCATGCAGATATTCTGCACCCACCCTGTTCATATTGCAGTAATACAGATATCTCATGCAGTTCACTGTGTATGGACATTGGCAGGTGTGAGGGTAACTAACACCACCTGAAAAGGCAGATGTCCTGCCACACACCAAAGTATGCCAGTGGATTAAAAAGACGCACAACAAAATGCCCACACCTTCAAAGACACGTGATGTACGTTCACGCTAGCATTCATTATCCTTGTCCAGCAAGTACAGATTAAAAAAGTATTCCAGTGGACATAAGGATGGATAAAAATATGGTGTACATAACACACAACACAATAAAAATTTCTGATATAATTACCAACAAAATGCACAATATTGCAATAAATAATTTTACAAATAAAACTTCAAAACTGACATGTTTAAATTTTTAACGAATCATCCTATGGAGAAACATCAATCAAATATGCATAAAATATGAATTAGATTCAAATAATGATACATGACATACGTGAATATCCTGGAGTCCAGAGTAGGATAAGAAACATGCAGAAATATTCCATATGATGAGAACATAATACATAGTACAGAAGGATTAAAATTACTCAGGAAATAAACATTAAAATAAAGAGGAGAAATTATGAATAATATACACATTTTTATAAGAGAATACACATTACATAGCGAGTAAAATGATTGTTGTGTTACATACCAGTATAGGAGAAACCCTGTGTAGATGGGGTGACAGTAGGGACAGTACAAAGGAAGTAAAAATAAAAAGTAAACATTAAACAATAAAAATTATTTATATAATGTACCAGAACACTGAATATGAATTACATTTTTATAACAAATTATTCTCCATATAAGAAAAACAATTTTAATTGCAGCCACTGTCGTTATTTTAGAAATATATGGCAGGAATGGATAAAACATCATGTTACCATAACTGACAATTTAAGGTAGTTCGAATAACATGGACACCAGATCTGGATTTGAGCATTCAGCATCTTCAACCTTTTCAGACTGACCCCACACCATCAGGGTGGGAACACTCTTCAACCGCAGACGTTTATCTGTCCGAAATGGACATTGTGGATCCTTCCAACTAGAAATGACAAAATAACCATATACATACACATATATATCTTCATGTCATTTTTTATATGTAGGGTGGGTGTGTGGAATAACACTTAACAGACCTTACAAGCTCTTAGTTCCAACAAATGCACATATTATAGTAATACATATTGGTACTAAGAGACTGTTGCTGTTCACAATGCACAGAGAGAATAACATGAAACTTACAGGCCTATTTGTGGTGATGCAAAACACATGCCCTTTCTTAGGATCAATGGAAGAAGGAACACTGACAACAGGATTGGAAATATACAGCTTCATAGTTTAGCATTAATAGCCCCTTAAAATTTCCCAGTAAACCAGCATAAATAAAAGTAAATCACACAACATAATTATCAAGTTGCCATGTATATCCTAGTCCAAATATTTTTTTATTCTGAATATTTAAAATAGAAACACAAAACTGTTAAAGTACAATACATTCAGTTACTGAAATCATTACTGAATTCAATGTTTACTGTTTATCAGCAAATGCCACTTTCCATCTGATAAACATTCTCAAGTAAAATGTTTTTATCAGTTTCATGAATTGCCAAATTTACATAGTTCTTCACAAAACATTCCTCTCTTTCAGTTCTGTATCTTTTCACTAATATGGTTTTCAACTTGGTATGCTTAAGTTAAAAAAGCTTAGTAAAGAGCAAATTCATAGGATTCTAACAACTACATATAGTTAGTCATCACTGAAATTGTGAACATTATCCATCGGATCTGGCCAACAAAACCCACAGCATTTTGGAGGCAGAACCGCCCTCTGAAACACTGTTAGGTTTGTGGCCTGAGACAACGGACAGTGTCTAGAACTTCTGTCATGACTATTTCAAATGAAGTGACAGCCTCAACTTCTAAAACATTTAAACTACAACACCTTACACATACTTACATTTTCAACAAATATTGTTTAGACTGTTGTATAGGATTCTCATGTATTTGATAATTACACCAAAGAAAGCAGTTTCTGCAGTGCATTATAAGAGTGGATAGCACATGTGTTAAGACAACACCCAAAACCAAAAAGCATCCATAATATGGAACACCCATCATCTCCCATGGCACAGAAATTCAATAAGATCATGGCAACTGCCATTTGTGAACACAAAGGTGTGCTGCTTGTGGGCCATGGTGAAACTGTAACTGCTGGACACTTTTGTGCTAAACGTGAGAGGTTACAGTGGGACATTTGTTGCAAAAGGGTGGGGCTGTTGCACCAAGACATCATCATTTTGCATGATACTGCAAGGCCCCATGCTATCAATTAACACTTGTGACTGGTTATAGCACTAAAGCTGGGAGTTACAGATCACCCTCCGTACAGTCCCAATCTTACACCCAGTGTATTCCATCTGTCTGAAACCCTTAAGAAGATCCTGGGTCACAAAAAATTTCCAACAGACACATACATCAAGCTACCTGTCACTTCTTGGCGACAGACACTTGAAATTGATTTATTCTATGCCAGGATACAAGCCCTGGTGACATGGTAGAGCCAAAGCTTTTATGTCAGCAGTCACAGGTGTGATGTGTAACATCTGTTACCTACATGCCATGTACACAATGATGTTACAGCCTTGCATTTTGTGATGATGTGCTTACACCACTGCTTCCTGAATACCAATGACAGTTCATGTTATCACAGGGGATGTGTAATGGCAGTCAGGACATTTCTGGATAAAATACTAAACATACATGTTTTTAATGTCTACTTACAAGTCTCTATCACCAACACCAACATATACGAAATGTATGTTCTCGGCTCTTTCTAAAGCCTTTTCAACGACAGGCATTGCTGCAAGAAAAAATTAAAATACAAATAATGCTGCACACCCAAGCTGCCATACAGGAATAAAAAAAACTTTAGCAGTTAAAATATTTTCAACAACAATGACAATAACAACACAGGTGTGGTAACATAAAGAAATTAATTTATTCCTTTTTGGGTAATTCCCCAGCGTCTGAGTTCTAACTGCCGACGTTTCGGAACTCACTATCGGTTCCATCTTCATAGGCAGGTGAATGAAGTATGTCAGTGGCAGGATTGTGCG
>Ga0123357_10005603_pt1 | contig 15099 bp, 12 predicted proteins | sample TergutEmb28metaG_FD_89873 | JGI IMG/M metagenome (GOLD analysis project Ga0123357, IMG submission 89873) | Embiratermes neotenicus P4 segment gut microbial communities from Petit-Saut dam, French Guiana - Emb289 P4 | ecosystem: Host-associated > Arthropoda: Insects > Digestive system > Gut ... | reverse complement strand
TGTGGAATCGAATTGTTTGAAAGAATTACGTAAGGTCTTTTTTGTTTTGGCGTGTGTTTCAACATAAAATAGGAATTATTATTTTTTTTTTTTTTTTTACACCATACGGAATGCATAGCGAAGAACGAAAAAGTTAAATCATTTAAATATTATGCCATGTTTCAAGACTGCCAAAGTGACACTTAAGTAGAAGCCACTTCATGTACTGGAAGTTATTTTCAAAGTACAGAGTGATTCAAAAAGATGGACTCGATTGAACAGTAAACGGCGCCTCAACACAGGCCAGACTGTTGGTTGCGGTATTCCAAGTTCTCTGCTCGTTCCACGGGTTGACTTGCGTGGGCTACGTTCAAAACTCTCTTGAATTCGTCTAATGTTCTCCTCTGATACACGTGGTCGGCCGGAGCTTTTGCCTTTACACAAACAGCCTATTTGCTCAAAATGGTGATTCCAACGACAAATGTTCTTCCTCGTTGGAGGTTGAATGTTGAAATGAAGACGAAACGCACGCTGCACGGCAGTTTTAATGAACTCACGAACGCAAAAAATCTTGTGCTGCATAATAGCCATTCTGCTCTCAACTGACGCTGCTGTACGGCTATGCGCTATGCAAGCGCTCTGGCGGTGGTAATTCAAACTTTAGGACCTCCTCTTTCAAATGTTATGTAGATCATCATTCACATACCATGTTTAGCTCAGTAAATATAGATGTACGAAATTGAGTCCATTTTTTTTAATCACGCTGTATAAGTAAAACAAATCCATGGGAGGATATACAAATTGCATTAATTCACAATACCGTAAACACTAAACTCAAGCAAAACCCCTTCAAACGTTATCGAAAACTGTCATTATAGAAATCCAACCACTCAACACTGGAGATAAGAGCTTAAATGTTCGTCAAGAATACGATAATATCAACATAGGGAAGATATCACTTAACAAGCGCAACATTAATGCATAGTTTTTAAATGTTTTTAACATTTTAACGGTTATATACATACTTTATAATTAGCAACAATATATAACAATATCCAAATTTCTGATTGTGTAATAAGAACATAACGACACATGCATTTTATACAGTTATTTCAAGAACGTTAGCGTTTGGGATCCCACAGTGCATTTTAAACATTCCTAGGCAAGGGTCTGTATTATTACAGGGGCCTGAGGATGATTCTATAAGAATCGAAACATGTTGCCCTAATACAATAAAAAACAAAATAAAGTTTTGTTGTGTTTGATACATCATTGTATATTTATTTATTTATTATCGAAAACAAGCGCTTTTATGTGATATTTTAAGTTATCAAGGCATTTATTACTGATATTCTTATGGATTGTGATGCCGTATAACTTGATATAGGTGCCAATATTCCGGACGAACTGGCTACCTCCATAATCAGGGTAGGCTGGAGGTTCCTCCAGAATATTGGCACCCATCTAACAAACAACATGGCGCACCTCCGCACCCCTCCACAAAATAACTCTTGCTGAAACATTTGAACTTTCAATTTTTGTTATGAACTAAAAGCCGTTAGCATCAACTATAAACTACATTTTTTTTATGTTTTGCTAACCGTGCATCTCAGTATATTTATCTTAGTAATTAACCAACTTGATGCACAAAATGTTTGATTTACAATAAATAATATATTAATACAATTTTAACCTCCTGCTGATGAGCACATGGTGCTCGAAACATGTAGAGGCATGAAATAAACTTATTGTAAAATAAAACTTTTGTGCATCAAGTTGGTTAATTACTAAGATAAACTACATGTAAATATACCACACATTTTACGCAATAAATAGGCCTAACAATTCGTGCTAGCTTACACATACTCATAATAATCAAAGGCTTTCATGGTTATGTGGAACACCATAAAGATCCACTATCTGCCGTAACGTTCATTTTGCTAATTTCTTGTGCACTAATTTTCTGCCAACTGAACTAGCTTCATAACGAACTAAATGCACAATGACACTGTGTAACTCTTACAGTCAAAACATTACATCTCCAACATGTTTCGATCTTTCATAGATCATCATTAGGGAGACCACACATAAATTAATAAGTATAAAACATGAAATAAAATCAATTTTATTTGAAGTACAACAAATTTTATTGATTGATGTATGGTCTCCCTGATGATGACCTACGAAAGATCGAAACATGTAAGAGACGTGATGTTTCGATTGTAAAATTACACATTTACATTGAGCATTTAGTTGGTTATATTAAGACAGTTTATCCAATAATGCATGGAATAAACAATAATATTAAATTATATTAATTATAGCACGAAATAAGACGGACTTTTGCCTTCATTTGAAAGTGGCATGAGCTGAAAATATAAACAAAACGCCAAAATTATTGGGGAGCTGAAAAAAAAAAAAAAGCGCGTTTGAACATGGAATGTTGCGAAGTTCAAGCCAGGTAATGTCAACTGACAAAGACTCAGACCACCACGACCAATCCACCTAACAAGGTACAATATGTGTAATATTCGTCCATGGTTTTGACTAATAGACCAAAACTCCGCCACGCGGTAATTTTGGTACAAAAACGTGCGGATATATTGAGCACGTATGCACAGATTTTAGGGCCGAAGTTCTAATAAAAGGTAGAGAAAAAGGCGTACCGACGACTGATTGTTTCTCATAACTGGGCCCAATCGACACAAAACACACGCCGTACCTACATGTCAGACCCACAAATTTAATGAGAACGAGAAGACTAAAAGTAGACAGTTTAAATAGTATTAGTAAAACGGTTGGATAGGGTAAATGGGGAATGAAAGGGGAGGGAACAACAGAACAAAGAAAAAGAAATAAAATCTTCAACAACAGAAAGGAAGAAAGAACCCCACAGATCAAGTGTGACCTACCACAAAGAGATTTCTAGAGACTTAAGAAAACTGTGGGAATATCAAGTCCGATTCCACACCATTTCTATCCTGGCATAATGGATATTTATCAAAGTCACAAAAGAAACAGGAATCAATGGACCAGTCCTCTTTAACAAAACTCGATGGAATAATCGTATCTTAATAGCGGCCCTTTACAAACTAATGAAATAACCACAAAACTGCATTACAATAAAAGAATAAAGAAATGGACAACAAATATAGGCAGCAAATTCACTTTCGTTTAGGAAAGGGATATAACTACATCTGAGTTAGAGTACTGATGGCTCTATTCACAGTTGCCGCAGCCTTTCAAAAGAGTATTAAAAAAAAAAAGTAAAGTGATCCCGTTACAGGCCCGGTGTGGCCCAGTGGGTGGATAGAGGTATAGCTCTACTCTTCCATGACCGCGACACTAGAAGGGGGTGAGTGGTCAGCAGAACGCCCCGCCGCCGCACTTTACCTCCGGGAAAGATTCGGTACGCATTTTACAGGAGGCTGTGTGGGCCCCAGGGCCGGTCTGGACGGACGGAAAATCTCGTCCCCACCGGAATTCGGTCCCGTAGTCAGTCGCTATACCGACTGAGCTACCCGGCCCACTCTCAAAAGAGTTCTCATCTTAGAAATAGTTACAAATAACCAACTGCCGCGTTTCCCACCTCACAAGACGCATTTTGTCCTGAAAAAGGTAACAAAAACTACCCAGTTTCTTAACACTGAATGACGAATTGTTTTATAAGTAGAATATTAAATTAGCAAAAAATACCTTCATATTCGTGCGTCTTATGAGGCAGGAAATAAGGTACATGGGCTAGTCGAACACACTCTATTGGATAACAGTAAATATGAATCATTACTGAATACGAATCTAGATAGGTAATAGATTCAAAGCTGCATTCACACGCCATTTCACTGAATATGGAAACAGTCTCAGTCGACTCGCTTGTTAAGTTAAACAAAAATTAATTTAACAGAATTCATCCGCTTGTATCTTTGAAACAATTAAAGCAGCATCATATTATCGGTCCAACACAAATATATATTCTAATAAAACTCTATATGTTTCGCGCTCACATAATTCATCATCGGGCTAAATTCAGACTCAAATTGCAGGTAATGTGCAACTCATAACATTATGTTTTTTTTTTTATAATCTTCATGGCAGCACCGTGCATCGATAATAACAATTTTTTTATTTGTCCAACTAATGCACACAAATTACATTCAATAATTATTAAAACGTTTAGAATTACAAAAGTTGCTCCAACATGTTTCGGTTTACATAAACCATCATCAGGGAGCTACAGCCTGTGCTCAACTAAAGTGACATTTCTAGCTCCAGTATACATGTCGTCATAGATGTTTTCAGTGTCATGGCCGCATATGCGGCATTAGTTGGACAAATAAAGAATTTGATTATAATCTTTGTTTACGTTATAATGTAGGATGAGTTGCATTTTTACCTGCAGTTTGAGCCTGTATTTATGCTGATGATAGATTATTTAATCCGAAACACGTAGCGTTACTTCTTCTAAAAACAAATGGCTGTGTTGGAGCGATAACAGATGTTGCTGCGATTACCTACGCAAAGATAAAGGTGTGCCCGTACGTGCCATGAAAGTGTAAGGGATACTGACGGTAGTTCCAAGCATTCTTAACCTCGTCACTATATGAAGGTAAGTGATCAGTTTCAAGCCCCGTCGCTTTACTCTCGGTATTCATTGGAAAGACGTCTGGGTGGGGCCGAGAGCTGGTCTAGAGAGTTTAGAGAAGAAAATATGATAGCTATTTGTAGTATAGAATAATAAAGATATGCACGCCATTAGAAAGATCCTAGACAAATCAGAGAACTAGAAAAGACACGAAATATCAGCATCTGGTCTACGCTCATGATGCTAATTTATTTGGTGCAAACATAAAAAAAAACTCAGTCAGGAAAGAAAATATATGAATGTATATCTCCTGTGATGTGATGATGATGATGACGATGATGATGGAGGCATCAAGTTCCTCTTAAATGTAGGTAAAATTCTACAAGACTACACGGCATCACATTCTAGAGACAGTAACATTCAGTCACCGACGCGTGAACCTTATATCCCTCGCTCGTATTGCAACCCTTTTCAAAAACTATATCCGAACCTGCACAGCCAAACAAGAACACACGCCGGAAACGTTTCTATAAATTAATTTTATATATTTAGGTAACAAGGAAATTTACTGCATTTTTAATACATGCTGCTTAATCTGTTAATTAATTTTCCACAAAACGCCATTTATTTCATAATTTTGTCTTTTTTCTATTCAGTTTCATAAACCATGCGCTAAAATTTAAGTACACACCCTGGGAAGGCAAAGGTTAAGCTGCCTCTCTAAGTATCTGTTACATACAGCCAGTTGGTTGCGAAGTAGTGCCCAGCATGTCACTGAGCTGTATTTTTTTTTTGAATGGAAGCATCACGATGTGCTTGTAACGTACTATAATATTAAATAGTGTACGTCAGCACAATCACATTATTACTCAAGATAATTATAAGGCTACGTGTTTCGACTATAGATTAGTCATCCTCAGGCCTATTTATTATTATTATTATTATTATTAGAGACAAACGATTTAATATGATGTATTCCTTGGATGTAAACACGATGGGATCCCAAAGTGTGCATAGCATCTTGTGACACAATTGAAAAAATAGGCCTGAGGATGACTAATCTATAGTCGAAACATGTAGCCTTATAATTACCTTAAGTAATAAAGTGATTGTGCTGACGTACACTATTTAATATTATATTGAGCTGTGATGTTAATAAAAGTAACTACAGAAGTGGTACAAAATCAAACACAAGATTTACAATTTGAAGGCTCATATTCATCTAAAAACATATGGAATTCAATTCATATCTCATGGAAAACACAGCGTCTCCATCACAAAGATACATCTATTAATGGATGTTTAGTGAAATAACGGCTTTATCTCCAGAAACGTACGAAGCACTCAAGTACAATCTATGGACAAAACGCGGTGTCTTAATATTAACATACGTAATGAATACTGTAAGGATAAACTTTTAACAGTCTTAACTGGCATTAAGTGGCTTGTGGCCCAGATACAGTCTTTTGTTCTTGCGCAATAAAGGTTACCGGCTACGCAAGTACACCCCCTTTCAAGAATAAGTGAAAGTATAGCAGCATTAATTCCACAGAGTCTCCAGTTTCAAACGTTAGTGATCCTAGGCTGATACCACACACAATTCGTAGTAGTATGCGCGTAGATCCAGTGTGTTCCTGCGACCAGAGCGGTGTAAGTTCCATCACTCGTCCGCTTACGTAGTAGTTGCAATGATGTGACTTAAGTAGGAGAATCGCAGCGTTTGGGAAAATAGCGCTGAACGCCATCGTGAAAAATGACGCGGACTCTGTGGATGTAATCCCGCTATACTTTTCTATCCAAAGTTCTCCATTTTCCGAAAAAAAACACTGCTTTTTTTTTAAGGGACCCTAGATTTGCTTGCTTGTCGTTATGGTAAGTGTAAGGTGTGGATAAAAATTAGCATGAGTATTTCTGGAATGATATTGACAAGGAAACTCCCAAAATCTCACCTGGACCCGGGCCTCCACGGGGACAGCCCCGCGACTAACTGCCAAAACCATGGCAATACCCTGAAAGACTAAGATTAGCCAGAGGTATGTAAAAGATTCAGTTCGTACCGCGCAATAAACAGTCTGTACAGAAACCAGTCTACTAATGTTACAATGTATAACTTTTGAATGTTCAACCTGGAGGTACAGTACATAAATTAACCACTAAGCTTTAAAGAGTTAATAAGAACATGTTCACAAGCGCCCTGTAAAGGAGATCGGCATGTCTCAGCGTCTCCGTACTACTCTACACAACATAAAAAATGCGAACCAGCAGAAATGCTCTCTGCGTCGTTCATGGATGGCCAAGGGCTGGACAGGTTTAGCATGCGTTATCATCTCATCCGAAGATAGTCAATCAAACTAATCAAGGAGGATTCTAAGTTCAAATAAGACAAAAAGGACAGAAGAGGAAGTAAAATAGAAAGGGAACGGGATAAACAAATTAAATACCAGGAAAACGAAGAAAGAAACGAAGTTAGGGAAGAGCGTCAGGAATAAATGAAACCCAATAAGCCTCAGCTGTAGACCAGAACAAGAAGTACTCGACCGATGGCTGCTACAGCTGCGGGTTTAAAGGAAGGGTGTTTTCTCATTTAACATCTCGGCAGTCTCTGTACCACCCTATCCCCTGCTATAAGAAGAAACCGTTGATAACGAACTTCAACCATCTTCTTGAAGACTGACTGCTGACTGAGCATTCCCTAACATTCAACAGTGTCCTCTATTGCCTATTCACTGGAACATGTCACTGTGCAGGCACTAAGCGAGGGATTGGAGGGCGGGAGGGGGCTTGAATGGGTCTGAGGAAAACAGACGAGGTGTTTCTTTAGGACGTATCTTTAATGAGAGTTCCACGGAAAGAAGTTTATAAATTATGCAAGACAGAGGACATAACGAGGGAAATCGGAGGCTCTCGTAGCTGAGAATATAAACATTACCGTTGGCTCGGGTGTGACGCCGTTCATTGTGGTAGAAAGACGCCAAGATTTCGGAAGAACCTGCTGTTTCTGTGTTCGGTGCCTAAGCTTCTACCTCAAGAACGTGTGGAGGTTTACCCCAGCTTCTCCTATAGCCTGAAGGCATTGCTTTCGTAAAGGTAACGGTACCCCAATACTGGCCTGTACAGGGCCTTAGGGCTCCAAGAAGTCGAGGATCCCAGAATTTCTAGACAATCGGCACATGAAGGTGGTAAGGTTGTCAACCCTACGCACCGGTCGCCTTTACCCCCGAGATATCCCTGGCACTCATATCTGTTACAGGCTGAGTCGACGCCAGGGCCATAGTACAGGCATAGCTTAGCCACAGGTAAAGTTCGTCCCTGTCCTCGACATGAGGGCATGTCGGGGGAGCAAAGATGAAGCTCCATTCACTGTTAACCTCGGCACTAGGAGGTAGGCAGTCAACCTGGAGCCCCGGTTGCTTTATCCCCTGGAAAGAACTCCAGTACCAACTGAATAGAAAGCGCAGTGAACCCCAGAGCTGGTCTGGACGTTTTGGAGGAGAGAAAAACGCCTTACCTCTACCGGGTTTCGAACGTTGTATCGCCCAGCCAATAGCATAGTCACTATACCGACTGCACTGACCTGGCTCCCATGGCTTTATACAAAGAGACAATCTTTCAGAATATCATCAACCTGTGACGTGTGTGATGTAAGACCAAAATAATGACCAATTATGTCAACTACGGACATTCATATCTTACTCAGATCTAGGTCAGGGCTGTCTAGCTGTGTCAACACAAAACATTGTTAAAGACTACGGCTTTCCGCGTGTGCCGGCAGCTGTGACGGTCATCGGAGCCAACGACCTGCTGGTCACACGTTACACTTCAGAAGGAAATAACACCTTAGTTGCTTGTTTAAATTGCAAAACGTACAGAATGAAGAAATAAAACTGTTGGGCCACGTGGTATGAATTATTCACGCACAAGTCGCGAATGTTCCTGCTTCCGCAGCAGAAAGAGTAACGTTTTCCACTGGGATAAGCTAACCGCGTTAAGTTCAAGCGAGCCGCCAGAACATGGAGCGTTGTTTCCGTGAAGCGGCCTAATACCGAAATTTCACAGATTATAACGTACGACACTGAACAGTAGGGTGACTATTAATGATAAAGTGGCAACAGCAAGGATGGAAGAGGTGGTGACCAAGTTTACGGCACCATCACACATCTGCTTCGAATGACGCTGGCGAACTGCGACCATAATCAGAAGGTAAAGTCTCAAGGTCGAATATGTACAACTGTAACTATTCGCCTTGGACGTTCAGCACATGACCCACAAAAACCATGTTTCGTAACAAAATGTTAAGAAATACGTCTACATTAACTCCAAGCCCAGTGGATAATACATGTACCGTCAGGTTTAATACTAAAAATCCTGCATGTTACTTCCACATAGTGTATTTGTGTGTTCTGTAAGATTCACACAATAAACATCCTTCTGCAGCTTTGACTGATTGGTCTTTCTAATAAAAGCACACTGTGCTGTCTTTGAGGTATGAGACGAATATTATATATAATGTACATGAGCATCATTTACACTTTGTTATTACCACGACAAACGTGCAAAGCCTGGGTTGGGATCCATCAAAAAGCAATGCTTCCGGAAATCTGGGAGCACTGGATAAAGAGTACTTCACTTTAGTTTTCAAATACAGGCAACAAAGACGGCGACTTATAACAGCAGGCAGACCAAACTAATATATTGGTGTTGCGTTAAGACGGAATAAACCATTTTATTGAATATTAAATAACACAAACAGGATGGCTCCTATTAAGACCAGGCCTCTCTTTTGAGAGGGTGCCCCAAGACTAATAGACTAGTGCTCAGGTGACAAAGATCTGGTCATGAGCCATAGGAGAGCCTCGACACCAACACGGCCTGACCGAGGGCAAGATTGCATTCGCCACTAATCTACATTAACCTGCTGGTGGCAAGTGGGCGAGCGGATTTCTCTTCATGATCTAGCACCATACATCGCAAACATACCCGCCTCAGAAGGCTCCTGACCTAAAAAAAATTACGACACCTCTGACCAAAGGTAATAACCACACATATATTTGGTGATTCACTGTCTTAGCGTTGAATTAAACTTAAATTATCTTTAACCGTTATAAGACAATCAAACCGATCATGCAACGCCTTCATTCGGGAGCATGACCCACCAATACGGACCTTCGAATCTCTTACCAATTGGTATAAAGAAAAAAAAACTCCCCAAACCCATACATCATTCGTGTAAAGAAAGACCAGCTTGATGTACAACTTATTCTGTCATCTGAAAAGAATAACAATTACCAAATGTTGTATATATATGTGGTTGTACCTCCTGATGAAGGGTCTAGACACGCCCGAAACATGTAGATGTTGACGAAATATACTAAGAATAAGTTGTGCATCAAGTTGGTTTTTCTTTACATGATTATTTCGAGATGCACGTTCAACAAAACATAAAATTCCTACATCATTGATTAAAATAAACAATAATAAACCATTCAAATCTTGGTTTCCACGTGTCAATCTTACAAACAATGGGGACAAACCCATTTTCAAATTGGCACTACACGCACTGTGGAAGCTAATATGAAGTAGGAAACGCTATATGTGTCTATAGAAGACGCAACTCCTGTCGCACGATAGAAAACAGTATGAGAAGAATTAAATGTATTTGGGGTGCTGGGGAAAACAGTTGAGTACCAAATGAATTGTTTATATCACTAAGAGAGAATGAGACAGAATGGGGCAGAATTCGCCAAATGACAGAAGAGAAAGATCATAAAACACAACAATTTTAACGACAAGCCTTACCAGTATAAGCCTTCCGATAAGACTTATCATGCAACTATCAAATATTTTGATGACGATAATGGTGTTTGTAATTTGTTATCAATTAGTCTTCAGACTGACATTACTTATGGAATATTTTATTAGAAAAATGTTTTCGCGAAATGATTAGGTGTGTGTGTAAACCAGTGGTGCCCAAATTATCCAGAAATCTAGTAGCCACATCAAAATTCTAGGCGCCAGAAGGGTAGCGTGAAGCAAGTTCCATACCGAGTACCCACATATATTAGGCGCCACCATAAATAAAATTAGTGCACCCCTGTCGTAAACTGGATTCGCAAACAGACTCCGAAAGAAATTCCCATCGATAATTACGTTTTGTGGATGAGCACACGGATTACCGTTCCAGTACAAGCTCTATGACCACGACTCACTGCGTCTACACACGGACACCGTTTGCTTATAGGGAGTTTAACTGCAAATATTAACAGTACATAGTGGAAGTGTTGCCGTCACTATTTAGACGCGTCTTCTCACATGATAGACATGCATCCCTATTAGAATGCACAAAAACTTCGTCCGATATGCTGTGCCTAATTTCCTTACCAAACGTTAATAAACCTATAGCAGTGAAAAGCTGGTGTAAAAACGGCAGTATGGCCTTTGTACCAACATGTTAGTGCATGCTCTGTAACCAACACGTAACCTCTGATTAAATTAATTACGACATTGTAGTCGATAAATACTATATTAAATTTTAATGGGAATTTGAAGGTAAGAGATCACTTGTGAGATCTAGAAGCAGATGGGAGATGTTATTAAAATGCATCTTAAGGAAATCGACTGAAAGTCCGTGAACTGGATATGAACTACTTAGGATCAGTGTAGCTGCGGGCTGTTATTAATAATGTATTGACCCTTCGAGTTCCGTAAAGTATGAGGATTTCTGCACCATGTGAACAACAGTAAACGTCCTACGAATAACCTCTTGAAGAAGCCCAAACAGCATTTCTGTCAAAATCTATTCCCTGTCAAAAGAGAGCAGGCTCTTTGCAAGCCGAAAACAACCCGATGTACTGATATCTCTTATAACCGGCCAAATCTCGTAGTCGGGAGCACGAACTCCACTCAGGGAATATTACGTTTGGAAGTCACAGGAAACGTTAACTGTAGGTCTACCGACTAGATAAAGAAAAGGATAGTCGTGGTTAGGCCACTCCAACTTTATTACCATTTGAACTGAATTGAATTCACTTGAGTTTCAGCTGTCAAAACTAAATCAGTTGTGTCCGGCAATACAAACAAATTTTGTCAGCACACTTCTTTACTATCGTCCCAGACTTTCCTTTTAGCTCGCACACACACAAAAAAAAATGCCTCCGAACCCAGACTTGGCTACCTGCACGACCACTTCCCTGGTCCTGCATAAAACAACTGTCCAACTGATGTATGCCGCAAGCTTAAGAGGGTTTTTTTTTTTTCTACAGGGGTTCAGAGCAGCGATCCGATCACAACACTTAGCTAAGAGTAGCCCAAATCCCTCTGCGCGACAAACAGTATCAAAAACTTAACAAAACCTTGAGGCCCGCACCCTCCCAATGTACCAATATATCGTATACAAACTGGCATTCTTTTCGCTCTAAGTGTTAATTTTAGAGTTAATTCTTCAGAATGTAAATCTGCGTATCTATCCTCCGAGGATATCTCTAATCCGGTTTCGAACCAGGATCATCAGTAATACTCTCTGCGTTATAAATCGAGACCGGCGCGGCTCGACACCTGCGAAGCCAAATGACTTAAATTCACAAAATGGGCTCTGCACATCTCTCTAATTTCTGTAGTTTACAACATCAAGCACACCTGCATTTGGAGTAACATATGTGGATATACAGCGTAAAGAAACAGCTGCTACAAGGAAGCAGCATGGTGCACAGCAGTTCCATCTTATTCGTGTATTTCACGAGGCCACTCGATATGAATACACAATACACTACACCCTACAGAATATTGTACAAAACTCAACAGCAAGACTGAATTCCCCTCTTTCCGAAATATTCTATCTAGAGGTCGATCTTGGCAATACACAAATAAGCTCATGTGGCTTTTTTTTGTAATTTGATAATAACAAAGGATCTGTATGACCCATGATTCGCACCCTTCGTGATCCAAATCTGTACCATCTGTCTCGCGGTGGAAACACCCCCCACCTACCCGCTGCCTCGCACAACGACAATCACAGTAGACCAATACTCTGTAAACGACACACAGCAAACACAGTCTTTACGAAGCGTTTAAAAACTGTGAAAATGAAATTAACCAAACATGGATTAATATTTCCGACGTTTCGAAAGAACGTAATGCCTTCAACTTTAGGGGTTCGTTGGGGCAAACTCTCACAAAACTATGTGAATAGTCTACACGAGTCAAAATATAAAAATATGTCACCAGGTCTAGACAGTGTTCTGTAGCGAGGCTGTACGAAAGTTTTGTTTGTAAACGTGACCGGAAGTTCAGAATTAAATGCAGAGGCGCGTCGGTGTAACACAACTTTATTACTAAACAAGAATGTAATGAAACGTTGCAGTCATGTCACGAATTCGAATCTCCACCCAGAGACTTTATATCCTGTCTCACTCCCTCCAGATATAAGCAATTAGCACATTAAAACAGGCCACGATCGAACCTTTCCATTATCATCAACTCATTCACACAATAATACTCGACGATACACAACCAAAGGTAAAGGTAAAGTTCACCCTAGAACAGGCCATGAAGGCCCAGAGGGGGAGTAGAGGTATAGCTCTACTCTTACTTTAATCTCGGCGCTAGATGGAGGTGGGTGGTCAACGCCACGCCCAGGCCGCTTTACCCCCGGGAAAGACCCGGTACCCACTGTATAGGATCGGTGGGCCCCAGAGCCGGTCTGAACGGGTGCGAAAATCTCGCCCCCACCAGGATTCGATCCCCGGACCGGACAGCCCGTAGCGAGTCGTTATGCCGACTGCGTTATCCCAGCCCTCGATATAAAACCAATACATTCCAGAAAGAATCGTTAAATAACCTACAAACTAGTCCTTTTGAATGTCAACTACTTCATATTTAATGACAAAGTTTGCGATACAATAATCTACGACGGCGGGCTGATAAGTTTTGCCTCCACTTAAATAGGACATGAACGGGAAAAGATATTTTAATGAAATAAAAAAAGAAATATGCCTACATCAATTATTTTCAAAGCTGCATAATTATTTTCTACAAAATCACCACACACTTCAATACACTTCCGCCAACGCTGCACTAGTTTTTGAAATTTGCGCTTAAAAAACTGGTGTTTTGTTTTTGAAGACACTTCCTCACTGCAGACTTCACTTTACCCGGCATCTTACTGTACTCACATCAACACACTGCTCACCATAAACGGCTTGCATTCGTCTGTGAATTTCAATTGGAGAAACTTTTTCCGAGGTTAAGAATTCAATAACAGCACGCTGTTTGAACCGAACGTCTGAAAACTCTTCCATTTCGACGTGCATTGGGTGAGGACTGGAAGCATCTGTGTGTTCAAGGAGTATGATGGAAGAGAGATACCATGCGACTACACAGAACCGGTTTTATCCAGATTTGTCTAATGTAAGTAAAAATATTACAGTGGAGGCAAAACTTATCAACCCACCTACGTATATCAGATACGTGCACGGTTCACTTAAATGCAAGTCTAACCTGCACGTGTAACAGACGCCAATAATTCAGCCAAAGTTACGTTACAAATAAATCAATAAAGATATTACACGTGCCTCCACTTGACACTGTTACGATACAGACTGCTCTGTCAATTACGCGGAATACGCTAAGCAGCGCTACGGGGTTAGCAAACGTAGACCCCGCAATGGACTACAAAGAACACAGTGACATCCTCATCCCATCCGCCAACAGTATTACGGATACTAACTTGTTTGCTATTAAAAGTAAATCATTACACATTCTTGGGACAAGAAAAGATATGATCGTGAGACCACAGATTGTTCCTGTTTTCCGGCAGATGATCCCTTCTGGCCGACGTGTATGTGTCCACGCATGTAGTTCTCTAGCGCGGTGCCTTCGGACGGAATTCCAAGAAGTGGCTGCCTCATCGCACCACTGCTGTCGGGTTTTCCCGGCTTTTATTGGCACGATGGCAAAACTGCGGAAAGCTGCCATTAGCTTCGTCATGTCTGTCCATCCATCTGTCTGCACAGAACTCAGCCCCCGCCGGACGGATTTTCATGAAATCTGACATCTGAGGGTTTTTCGAAAATCTGTCAAGAAAATTCAAGGCTCCGTAGAATCGGACAAGAATACCGGGCACTTGACGTGAAGACCTATGTACATTTATGATATCTCGCTGGATTCTTCTTAGAATGAGAAATGTTTCACACAAAATTTGGAGAGAAAACCGAAACATACATTTTATAACCAACAACTTCTTTCTTAAAATCGTGCCGTTTATGAGATAACGTGGAAAAATGTACAGCCAGACTCGCCACAAATGACATAATGCCGCCCAGAAAAGATGAGATTTTCTAGCTGGATAACTACCGGGGCGCTGATAAGTCCTTAGCCCGACCAGGAAGGAAACAAGCTAATGTTTCTGTCAGAATGGCGTGCATTTCCTTCGGCGCCTTGCCTTGTAGGGGGGGGGGGGGGAAGTTTTTGTTTCCACATATCTGGCTCCAACCCCGCTCCAAACTTTCAACTTTTTTTTCTTTCCGGGCTGGCGTAGACTCTTC
>Ga0123357_10005602_pt1 | contig 15099 bp, 10 predicted proteins | sample TergutEmb28metaG_FD_89873 | JGI IMG/M metagenome (GOLD analysis project Ga0123357, IMG submission 89873) | Embiratermes neotenicus P4 segment gut microbial communities from Petit-Saut dam, French Guiana - Emb289 P4 | ecosystem: Host-associated > Arthropoda: Insects > Digestive system > Gut ... | reverse complement strand
TAAAGAAAACAAGAAACTAGCAGAGAGTTAGTGAATATCCAGAGCAAGATCACGTTAGAGGTGAAAAAGGGAGAGAAAAAGATAGAAGAGATGCGAGGGGGGGGGGGGGGGGGGGGGGGGGGGGGAGGTGGTGAGGGGCATTGGACAAACAAAAGAATATTTTATTGTTTGTTTTTAATATTTTTGTTGCCAAATATGACGGGTACTTACTAAATTTATTTCCTTGCTAGTGGCAAAACAAAAAGGCGAAAAACATCTTATTACTAGAAGTGTGCAGAATTCCCTTATACAGCAGTACTGTAAATATTGTAATCACATTTACCATCAGACATTCCTTCAAAACTTCACACAATTTCAACATTTAGAACACTGCATACATTTACGTATATTTAATTGTGTCGACACAGAAAAGGGATCCTTTCTTCAAAATTTGGCACCGAAAAATTTGTTTTTTTACTGGTGTTCTATGAAGTCAAATTAATTGACAGCATCTCGCTGCCGGAATTTGTAACACACAATCTGCTATACACAGGCAGATTTATGGCATTTTTGTGTTTATTTTCGTCCATGAAAAAGAGGTGTACTTTTTGAAACTCGGCTTTTTAACACCAGGCGGTACCAGTAAATTGATTACATACAGTGACACATATTAAGCCATCTTGACATATTAAGAGGATTGCATTTTCCAAACATCGCTTCCTAATATGTCTTTGGCATATATATTTAATTGTTTACTGGTTATTTTTAACGGCAAATAAAATTGTGCTATAAGGAGCATATTTAATTCAGACAGACCTATCAGCTGTGTCTATCTCTGTCCGTGAAAGATGTACTTCATAGTCCACGTCCCTTTGACCAGTAACGGTACCACATGATTTCAGTTACAAAACAAGCAACTGCAAGTATATATCCCACAATCAACAGATAGAACGCCATCTGCACGTGTCTGATTTTGATAGCAGAGTACGTGTCATCGAAAGCAGGAATATCCAACTTTACCTTCATTTTCAGTTTATCAAAACTTCTTTCCTTTATATGCATAAAAATTCCTCCCTCGAACATATGACTTAAGACGCCATCTATAAATTCAAATAACAGACTTCCCTTACTGACACCAATAGCGACGTCGACTGTTCTGACAACTCCACCATCCATTTCACATAATAAAGGTCTATTATTTTCATCCGTCCAATTTTCCCTAGCACGGTAAATTTCTATATCCAAATCTTTTATAACAGTTGAAATATTGTGATATACAGCTGCCCATATGAAGCATGTGGGCTCGTCTGGGCATTGTGCCGCGTCTCTGATAATTGCTGAGTACACAGGGTCAGAAGTTTCGTGAAATAACGTACGGAAATATTGATCGAAGCCGAATATTTTGTCGGATCTTAACATTTGTTCTACGGTTTTGATAGGTTCCTCGTATCCCGGTTCGATAAGGAATGTGGTGAGGTACGCCTGGAACACTGTGCTGATCGCAACACTGTAGCACACCCAGCAGAAGAAGAACAGACGTAGCGGTGCAGAACGTGGCTGTGTGTTTACAGACACTGACAGTACGACAGATATAATATTGGTTGTGACACTGAAAATGTTGCTGTAAGATTGGGATTGGTGCAAGTGTGATTTGTGTCCGCAGATTGAAATGCAGCTGACTGTAATGACAGCCAAGACCAGTGACAAAGCAAAACATATCCACATGTCTACTGAGAATATGTTGAAGAAACGGCTCCACCTTTGATATTTAACAGCACACGGTGTGTACCAGGCAATGCGTACTGACAAGTAACTGCGTGTATATTTGTAGAAATTTTCGAATGTAGAATCTAATGAAGCAACTGTTCCGACAATTATATTTGGAATTCCTTTGAATTTTTCCATATATCTGTCTTCTGTACGAGACACAATATGCGTTGACATATTAAGTGCTTTTCCAATTACTCTTGCTATTTCAACTTCCCATTCTTCACCGCTAAAGTACTGATGTTTAGAGTCGTTATACAACTTGTGTCCAGTCTCATACACTAAAAGGGGGAATAAAGTTACGAACATTTGAATTGGGCATCCGTGAAAATTCTTACTGAAATATCCCCTAAATATTTCGATTCTCCTAAAATCGCTCAAATTTCGTACTGTGAACACTTTCACCGGTACAGTGCCTGCAACTGGATGGCATCTGTCTGAATTCTCGTAAGGATAGGAAGTGTGCAGTTCCAAGTATGTGCTTTGTGTTGATTCCGTTGTGTTTTGTAGCAGATCGTTACCTGCGTGTTCATTGGACTTCAGGAAGAGAACAACAGCGTCCATAACGTCATAAAACCATAGGTGTTCCAGAATAGCTCTTGAAATGAACTTATTTTCAAAATGCCGGCAATTTGACACTACGGAGACAACAAATTTGGCTCTTGGATTCCACGAGTACTTCGTGTTGTCACGAAACACCAATTGATTCATCTGCCACATGAAATTTCCAATATTTTCTTCCCACACCCTACACGTTACTGATGTGAGTATAATGTAACTACCGTGTGGGTGTATTTCTTTGTAGGTATTTCCGTCCATCTTATAGCCCACATTACACACCAGTATAGGCCAGAGGTCTGATTTATGCAGTTCCTCTATCAAATATCCCTCTTCCTTATTAGTTGAGGATTCTTCCGCTAGTGGCAGCAATATAACCAGTGGACGTCCAGCAGTAAAGTATTCCTCGCTAATAAGTTTAGTGTAGTACATCTGGGAATAATCTTGTTCAGTAATTGTCGGGGATCCGTGAACTGTAGGGGAAATTACGACAACAGTAAAAATAAAAACAATTATAGCTTTTGGAGACATTTCACTTTTTGTCAAGTACATCATTTTGTGTCTGTTTGTAAGAAAATATTCAGTACTAATAAAATCTGTATCACTTTCACAGTCTGTCACAGTTCTAGTATTCCATTCTCACAACAGCCACAACTCCTCTCTGTATGTTCAGTTCTTCTGTACAATTTTCCCCTCTTAGCAATCCATCTTTTGCATGTGATAGTGGAACGGCCTTGTCTGTAGGCAAACAGAGAGCAAAATACAATACACATCTCACAATGTCATGTCAGAAAATTTTTGTTTCGTTGTGCTTGTTCCTTGGTGTGGCACGTGAATTAAAGTCATAAACCTTAATTGCTACCCATGAATATATAGTGTAGTTAATTATATGTTCATAAACAGCACAGCAGTTAAACACTTCAGTGCCAAATACGTAATATTGCCATTCATTATTATAATTTTCCAAATATATTTCGACATCAAACGCCAATGAATCTGGGTTTCTAGTTTCTAATCCAGTCTTAATACTCAGTTCCCTAAATTATGCAATGTGTATTGTGGAATTTTGGTTAGAATGACATCAGCTGATTGTTTAGTTCTGTGATATTTTGCGTCTTTTGGTAGTCATAAAAGGAAGGGCATTTCCGTTTGCACCGTTAATTTTAGACCAATAGAAAATTAGTTACTCTTAATACGGGGGCAAAACCTCAGCTTTATATTGAACTAACAACAATATTTATATACATCGTGATCTGTAATAATATAATAATAATAAAATTATTGCTATATATATATATATATGTGTGTGTGTGTGTGTGTGTGTGTTAATATAGTACAATTACAATTTGCGACAATTTTCATTAGGAATAAATTTTATTGCTTATTTTTAACAAGATATTAAAGACAGACTAACATATACGGAAAAAGGAGGCTGCTTCTCTAGGCCGGTCTCATTTTGTGTAAGACGTACCTTCTGAAGCACTTCACGTATAAGAGAAAGAAGTAAGGTTAGAAGTGACTGGAAAACGAGGGAAAGTCCTAAGAGCTTAAGGAGAATAGAGAATAACGAGAGTTTCAAGAAGAAGCACTAAATCGCACTGTCTGAGGAACTTGGTTTGGAAGAATCTATGGACTTGTCCTAAGACAGTTTGGTGGAAAGTTGATTCATATTCATTTGTGTAACGTGGTTGATTACAGAGTAACAGAGCTATATGACAAATAAACACATGTCCACTTCTCTTTTCCATTATAGGTTTTCGTTCTGCGTGCTAAAAGAAAGTGCTGCCATCTTGTGGATAGGATTCTGAATAAAGAGGGAGTTTTTCATAGTGATTTGTACGGAATACGTTAATACAGAAAAAATGACACCCATCAATTTCTGCGGAAATCCATTTCGATCTCAGCAACTGCCTATCCTCTTTATATGTTCCTTTAAACGTATTTATTGGTGGCATTTCCTTTCTTCCATATCTCATCTTTCATCTTTTTTCAATCGATTCTTTTTCCCTTTTCATTTCCACAACAAGATTATTGATATTTTATATAATCTTATAATATTAAAAAATTTGTATTTATTTACAAAAAAAAGAATTTGAAGACCTAATCAGGCTCAAAACATGGTATGGAATTATGTTCTTTAAATTTATCTGCTTTGTTTTGAGTTAAGCAGTCTTAGCCAATTTTATATGGCTAGATTTGGAAATATACTTATAATCTTCGAAGTCCCATGGTTCATTCGGACATCCACATTGAATTGATGATGCAGTACGATCGCAAATTTTGTCTCATTATGATGTTTCAGTACGGACGGACACTTGCCTCATTATGATGCTGCAGTACGGACGGACACTCACCTCATTATGATGCTGCAGTACGTATTTTGGACGTGTAGAATAAAGCAACAATAATTCACTGGCACAACTTCAGTAAAATTTCAAACATAGAGTTTACAGGAGCTGAAATAGCTCCGTAGTAACAGCTCTACAGGACGGATATCGGAAATAATGTGATTACATTGTCGGAGGAGGCAGGAATTATCGACTGTCTGTATGTGTGCCCCAAATTTCCTACATCATAACTGGAAATTGAGCTGTTCCTCCGGAACTACAGAAACTGTGTACTGAAGCTGTCCACTCCCCAAATCATAACGACGTTACGAATAGCTGGAGCTCTATCTCCTGTGCTTCATACACCTTCATGATCTGCAACCACATTACTTCCAAATTCGTATAAAATTTACAGTTACCACATAACACATGTGTTTTACGTGAATATGTGTGTTTGTATCTCATCTACACATTTAATTTTGCTTTATGCACACACAGCTGCACGTATTCAACACATTGTGATCTGTTAAATGTTTACTGTTGGCATCAAAACTGTCTGGTGCTTATGTCTTATGTTAGTAACTCTGTGTTGTTTTAAGATAAAGTTATCTTATAACCTTAATAAAAGTGATTTTTCTTTACATTATGCAGTCTTTTAGTGTTTAGACAATTACTGCGGCTAACTATTTGCTGTATACATTACATAATTGCTGTGAGAAGTTACAATTCCCGTCTTGAAATGCCAGTGCTACAGAACTGTTTAAATTTCGACTATTCGCCATGTTTGTCACACTGAACTGCCGTTAGTTTCGCTTCAGAAGAAATCAGTGTGAAATTCACAAGAATATATCAGACTGTGGTTGGTTCCTTCTTACTGTGGGAAGGCTACAAGTTATTTGAGAATTAAAGTGGATGAGATTCTTAAATGTACTCATTCGTCTCTATTTAGCGATTTGGGATTTCTTTCTAACTAGATTTTATAGTTTCTGGGAACTACACATCAGCACCTGGGATATTATGAATGTTTGAAAATTGTTAACATTAACTTTTGGAATTCATCAATTTTAACTTGCTCTTTACTTTGACAGCTGCTTACAGAGCAAATTTGTGACTGAAAGGATCCGCAAAAAGCAATGTTTGCCTTTCTCTGGCATTTCTTTGAAGGAAAATTCATTTCAATTCATTCAAAAGTGCAGATGTTTCATGTTTATCCATTATTTATTCTTTTACGAATTTTATCTTTTGTTCAGTCGGTTTCGAACCTCCAAAACTGGCAGACAGCTGTCACAACATTCAGACCGTTCAAACTTAAATTCTACCTGCAAAAGTTTCGTCTTTCGTCAGCACAAATATCTTAATCATACATAAAACATGCCGCAATATTTCTTTATATATTATATATGATATAGTATTATATATTATATAAAAACAATAATAAATCTCATTTATATGATTTATAATATTTATGTAAATAATTTTCTTCTAATAGTGCTTTATACGAGAACTGTAAAATACATAAATTTATACTCCCATTACGGTAGGAAACAGCTTTATTTGAGACTGCTTTAACACAGTACCTAATTAATTAAACCACAGGAACCTTGGTGACGTGGATAGCTCATTCAGTACAGCAACACGCTACGGTCTGCACGGTCCGGCGAAAGAATTCCTGTGGGGCGAGACATTCCTTTAAAATCCAAAAGAGCCCTGGGGGCACCCCGAAATCCCATTGGAGCACTCAGGCTATCATTCGGGTAAAGAGAATCAGGACTTGTCTTGACCACACACCCACAACGAGTGTGGCATTTAAAGAAAAATTACAGCTGTACAATCAACCCAAACTACAGCTGTACCTCCACTCAAAACTACAGCTGTTTCTCCACGCCAAATTACAGTTGTAACTCCACTTCAAATTACAGCTGTAACTCCAATCCAAATTACAGTTGTAACTGGACCCCAAATTACAGCTGTAACTGCACTCCAAATTACAGCCGTAACTTCAATCAAAATTACAGCCGTTCCTCGACTCCAAATTACAGCTGTAACTCCACTCCAAATTACAGCTACACCTCGATTAAAAATTACTGTTTTACCTCCACTCCAAATCAATGTTGTATCTGCAATCCAAATTACAGATGTACCTTGAATCCAAATTACAGCTGTACCTATACTACAAAGTAACAGCTGCATATCCACTACAAATTAAAGCTGTCCATTCATTCCAAATTACAGATCTAACTCCACTTCAAATTACAGCTGTAAATCCACTCCAAGTTATAGCTGTACCAACACTCCAAATTACAGCTGTACCTCCACTCCAAATTACAGCTTTATTTCCACTCCAAATTACAGCTGTAACTCCACTCCAAATTAGAGCCGAAACCCACTTCAAATTACAGCTGTACCTACAATTCAAATTACAGCTCTACTTCCAATCCAAATTAGAGCCCTAACTCCACTCCAAATTACAGCTGTAACTTCACTATAAAATTACAGCTGTAACTCCATTCAAAATTACACCTCTAACTCCGCTCCAAATTAGAGCTGTAACTCCACTCCAAATCACAGCTGTACCTCCAATCCAAATTACAACTGTACCTCAATTCCAAATTACAGCTGTAACTCAACTCCAAATTACAGCTCTAACTCCACTCCAAATTACAGCTCTGACTGCACTCCAAATTAGAGCTGTAGCTCCACTCCAAATAACAGCTGTACCACCACTCCAAATTACAGCTGTACTTCCACTCCAAATTACAGCTTTACTTCGAATCCAAGTCGCAGCTATACCTCCACTAGAAACTAAAGCTGTAACTCCACTCCAAATTACAGCTTTACTTGCACCCCTAATTACATCTCTAAATCCACTCCAAGTTACAGCTGTACCTGCACTCTAAACTAAACCTCTAACTCCACTCCAAAGTAGAGCTGTACCTCTAATCCAAATTACAGCTGTATCTCCAATCCAAATTACAGCTCTACCTCCACTCCAAATTAGAGCTGCACTTCCACTCAAAATTACATCTGTACCTCCACTCGAAATTACAGCTGTAACTCCACCCGAAATAACAGCTGTACCTCCACTCCAAATTACACCTGATCCTCCATTCCAAATTACAGCCTTAAGTCCACTCCAAATTACAGTTGTACCTCAACTCCAAATTACAGCTGTAACTCCACTCCAAATTAAAGCTGTACTTCCATTCCAAATTACAGTTGTACCTCAAATCCAAATAACAGATATTACTCCACTCCAATTTTCAGCAGTAAGTCCACTCCAAATTACAGCTCTACCTGAACTCCAAATTACAGCTGTACCTCCACTCCAAGTTACAGCAGTCCCTACACTCCAAATTACACCTCTAGCTCCACTCCAAATTAAGGTTGTATTTCCACTCGAAATTACAGCTGTATCTCCAATCCAAATTACAGCTGTACCTCTTTCCAAATTACAGCTGTAACTCAAACCCAAATAACAGCTGTACCTTCACTCCAAATGACAGCTGTACCTCCACTCCAAATTACAGCTTTACCTGTACACCAAACTACAGCTGTACTTCCACTCCAAATTACAGCTGTAACTCCACTCCAAATTACAGTTGTAACTGCCATCCAAATAAAAGCTGTACCTGCACTCCAAATTACACTTGTATCTCCATTCGAAATTACAGCTCTACCTCCATTCCAAATTACAGCTGTAACTGCACTGCAAATTACAACTGTAACTCTATTCCAAATTACAACTGTAAATTCATTCGAAATTAGAGCTCTACCTCCAATCCAAATTACAGCTGTACCACATTTTCAAATTACAGCTGTAACTCCACTCCAAATTACAGCCGTGCATCCAATCCAAATTACAGCTGTACCTCTATACCAATTTAAAGCTGTACCTCCACTCCAAATTACAGCTTTACCCCCATTCAAATTACAGCTTTACCTCCAATCCAAATTACAGCCGTGCATCCACTCCAAATTAGAGCTGTACCTCTACTCCAATTTACAGCTGTACGTCCACTCCAAATTACAGCTGTACCCAACTCCAAATTACAGCTGTAACTCCACTCCAAATTACAGCTGTTCCTCAACTCCAAATTATAGCTGTACCTCCTCTCCAAATTCCCGCTGTATCTCCACTCCAAATTACAGGTCTAACTCCACTCCAAACTACAGCTCTAACTCCACTCCAAACTACAGCTGTAACTCCACTCCAAATTACAGCTTTAATTGCACTCCAAATTAAACCTGTATATCCACTTCAAATTACAGCTTTACCTCCACTCCAAATTACAGCCTTGCATCCACTCCAAATTACAGTTGTGCATCCACTCCAAATTACAGCTTTACCTCCACTACAAATTACAGCTGTGCATCCACTCCAAATTACAGCTGTACATCCACTCCAAATTACAGCTCTTCCTCAACTCCAAATTACGGTTGTACCTCCACTTCAAATTACAGCTGTATCTCCACTTCAAATTACAGCTCTAACTCCACTCCAAACTACAGCTGTACCTCCACTCCAAATTACACCCGTAAATTCACTCCAAATTACAGCTGTACCTCCACTTCAAATTACAGCTGTATCTCCACTTCAAATTACAGCTTTAATTCCACTCCAAACTACAGCTGTATCTCCACTCCAAATTACAGCTCTAACTCCGCTCCAAACTACAGCTGTATCTCCACTCCAAATTACAGCTGTACCTCCAACTCCAAATTAGAGTCCAACTTCCACTCCAAATTACAGTTGTACTCCCACTCCAAATAACAGCGATACCTCCACTCAAAATTACAGCTTTTCCTCCACTCCAAATTACAGCCGTGCATCCACTCCAAATTACAGCTGTACCTCCAACTCCAAATTACAGCTGTGCATCCACTCCAAATTACAGCTTTACCTCCACTCCAAATTACAGCTGTGCATCCACTCCAAATTACAGCTGTACCTCCACTCCAAATTACAGCTGTTCCTCAACTCCAAATTACAGCTGTACCTCCACTTCAAATTACATCTTTACCTCCACTCCCAATTACAACCGTACATCCACTCCAAATTACAGCTGTACCTCCACTCCAAATTACAGCTGTACCTCCACTCCAAATTACAGCTGTACCTCCACTACAAATTACAGTTGTACCTCAACTCCAAATTACAGCTGTACCTCCACTCCAAATTACCGCTCTATCTCCACTCCAAATTGCAGCTCTAACTCCACTCCAAACTATAGCTGTATCTCCACTCCAAATTACAGCTTTACCTCCACTCCAAATTAAACCTTTACCTCCACACCAAATTACAGCTCTAACTACACTCCTATCTACAGCTGTAACTCCACTGCATATTACAGCCGTACCTCCACTCCAAATTAAACCTGTACCTCCTCTCCAAATCTGGAAATTAATCGCCTTTTGAAGGGCGAAATTTAATTTTACATTTACAGTTAACTTAATGTGCTGTATTTTGACTGTCAATATTGTGATTATTTATGGTGGCAGAGCTACAGCCCTGTCATAGTAACATTAAAATATATAATATACATTTTATGAAACAGCCTTTATAATTTACATTCCCCATAACTGTCACGAATTACATTTAATTTCCCCCTATATTCTTAAGAGTTTTTCTCTATTTTTATTTCATATAATGAAACAATTTTTTCTTTTTTTCTAGGATTTTGAAACATTAATCGCCTTTTTCACATATCTCTGCATGTAACAATCCAATGACTTTGTTCAGCTCTCAATTCCCACTTGTATTCTTGCTCATATACACGTACTTACAGATTATCTGGGTTTCGTTTAGAGTCACAGGAACAGGTCCACGGAACTGTGCTTTGGCTGGGGAGCCTTCGGTGTCTGTTCGTTCTTTATTTGTATCTAACTGCAAATGGCACTCTACAGTACAAATGCAATTAGTTATAGCAGCACACGATAAGTACACACTGTGGAGAGTGCAGGTGTAATATTAACAGTAAGACCTGTTATACAGAACAGTATATTGCAATTATAGTGCGTGTCTAATGGCAAGAAATTACAGTGCGAAGGACAAAATTACACAACACTTTAGAGCTGAGAGCTCACACGAATTCAGACCCAATGCCATATACATTTTTCAACCCACTTCCATTAACATCCATTTTTATTTCCCTACTTTCTTCCTTTGATCTATATTTTTCTTGTGCCTGCAAATTATTATATTTTTTGTCACACTTTATTTTCCTTTCTTCTTAACGTTTCTTCTTTGGGGTTTGAATTTTAAATCAGATGGCTATAAAACATTCTTATTAATTGGCACATGATAATATCAGTGAGTGTCACAGTAGCATTTTATGAAGTCATACGTTGGTAAGTCTTTTCGGATATTTTTAAGCAGGTGTAATCAGAGACTTAAATATATTGTATCACCGTCTGGTTACCTTTAACTTGCCCAACCTTCAACTATTCTTCAGACACATATAGCGCCTACCGCTAAATTATCTTCTTCCAAATCTGTCTGTTACTCTCTTCTACCTCTCTACCAAATTAAAAAAAATTTCTAACACATTTGTACCTGTTAGACAAAATACTTTACCCAGCATTGCAGCCGGTCCGTTCAAATTACCACGGTCTCATGAATGGACCACACTGAAACCATCAACAGTCCGCAGTTACCATATAAGGAATTGGACGTTTATTGCTGCAGTAATGTTTATTTTTTTAAATTATTATATTTGAGACTTTCAAAGCATAATTCATTTTAAAATCTTAAGAGATTATAACTATTTTTCATCTCAGTCCTAATAGATAATTTATATCTAAAATGCATTGTTACCTGCATGCTCTGATACTATTCCATTATTCAATTTTGTACCCAACGTTTCATAAGACTGTGTGTTACAAAATACATGACGGTCAATTTGGACATCATCTCTATATCCAGCCACCCTACAGAATGTCTTCTGTGTGTGGTTGATCAGAGTTGGGGCGTTTCCTGACGAAGATAACAGATCTTGCTGTATGAAACTAAATTATTACAGCAAACACGATTTCGTATCAGTGTCAGACGGTGTTCAGTGGCGATACACTGCACGGTCTGTACCGGTCATGTAAAGCAAACAGTTCTACAGGAAGGGATACCTTTGGATCACACACAACGAGGCAGAAATTTGTATGCCTGCTGCAGACAGAATACAAAGAGCTGTGAGCTTGTACTTGAAGACGCTCAATAACATGTTGTGTTGGTATGGCAGCTTTGTGGGTTTGTTTGTAGAATTTATAAATATTTTAATTTTAATATTGTAATAATGAGGGCAAACAACAGCAGGACTGGAGTGTTGGGCTGCTGATAACTTGTTTTGATAGACTGCTGTATGTAGCACTACGGTGCTGAAACATGTAGGGATTGTTGTTTGTCACGAGAATATTTTAATTTTAAATTTTATTCCAAATTATTAAATGTTTTTCTCCTAAAGATACAGGGTAAAACTTTTGAATTTTCTGTGAGTATAGCTCCACAATCGCCATCACACAAATGGCTTTACCTGAGTGCTTTTGTCTATTAATTTGTAGGCAACTAAAGAAAAGGCTTTTATTTAAATTACACCTTCCTCTAGATACTGCCATAATGGCCCCTTTCGATTTGACAGGTTCTAAGTTTTTGACGTGTTCTCTTGATACGCAAACGTGTTAAGTACTTTGTGGGAGTTTTCCTTCTTCCATTTTTACTTCTTATCCTTCTACAAATTGTTTGGTTATTTCTTCTTCCATGATTGAAATTATAATATTCCAAGTACGTGTATTTCAATGTTTAAGCATTTCTTAAACATTCCTGCTACATAATAACAAAACCAATTTAAAAAATGCACTTAGTTTCAAAGAATTAAGTGGCTTTCTGTTCTTTCTGAGTAGGAAGTACTTATTTTATGGCACGTACCGACAACTGGGAAATGCCAGCATATCATTGCATTGTGTTTCATTCGTTCAGTTTATGTCACAGCTACATCAGGAAGGAAACTGAACATACTAAATCTGATACCTTGTGTGCAGTGAAGTGATGAATGCTAACTCTGAGACACATAAACACTCCACTGTTCACGTACACTTCATCGCTCCACACATTATCACAAAGCTCTGTCCGGCTCTACTGTTGGCACTGTTGACGTTTCTGATCCGCGTTCGGACATTTCGGAACCCGTTTCGCGGAGAGTTTCCTCATTTCCGAATCTTCACGAATGATTGATCCAACCCGCTCACGCGAGGTGCCCAGTTTCTCAGCTATTGATTTAGCCGAAATCCGGCGGTCTTCCAAGATTAGCTCGTGAATTTGATCAATAATCTCCGGTGTGTTCATTGTTTTGGGTCATCCAGGACGAGGCGCATCACAGGTGCAAAATCACCACGTTTAAATATGACCAACCAGTGTCTGACGGTGGCATATGATGATGCATGTTCACTTAATGTTTCTCTCAGAATGGAGTGAATTTTCTTCGGCGACTTGCTTTGCGGGAGGGGGGGGGGACCTTTATGATAGCTCGCGTCTCGATGTCGTTGAAATGGCGCCCGTCACCTGCCATGCTTCCTTTCAGCCTCTATAGCAAGAAAAGGCATGCAATTCGGCCCATAAACAAACACCTCTTGACAACGACACTATCGATTCCGTCCTACGACATCGGGAAGTATGTCGGGCTAAGGACTTATCAGCACCACCTCGTACATATTTCTATCTTCTGCTCCTGCAGTAAGATTATATTTGTCTCTGATTGCATCGTTTATTTGCGCAGGTGAATTACGAAAGCGAAAATTGTATTACATGTTGAAGTGCACAAAGGTTCTCTCTAAGTGCCCGAATTATTATTTATACCGCTTATATTGAAATATCAAAACAACCGGTACATAACATGTATTGATCGAACAGTAACTTTAGTAGTGCTACATGCAGAGTGACAGTAATTCACAGCAGGACTGACAAAAATTACACAACCTATTTCTGTTCAAAGCTCACAGCAACTCACAACAAATGACACACACACACACACAACTCTCTACGAAGCTCAATAAAAGCCCTTTTCGATTTACACGGATTGTTAATTACTTTTGTATGTTGTTTTTCTGCAAGTGTATCTTACTGACTGATACAGTTTCATTTATTCCGTATTTCCACTTCCATTCACTGAATTAAATTATTTCTTTCCTTTTTATTTTGGCGACAAGTTTTTTGTTTATTTCTTCTTTAATTGTTAAGAGATTAAAAATTATCTTCCAATTCGTTGAGACGCAAATATAATTTGAAGTGTGACGTAGTGTTTAGAAATTTATGTAGTAAATACTGCTTCCAAATTACAAACTACATTGCAGTAAAGAAAAATTACTATTTAGAATCTGTAGAACAGTTTATTCTTCAAAATCTTGTGGTGAATTTTGACAGAAACGTCGATATGTTGCAGCAGTAGTATCTTCTGCACCTGTACATTGCCTGAACCCAACTACATAAAATTTTTTAATCAGGCGACGTACTTCTGACAAACTTTCTTGTTTTGTTCAAATGCAGTTGTTATGGCTGTACACAGCTCCCAGCAATATATGGCTCTCATATCAGTCTCTCCCGGCCCGAATGCCATTTTTTTCATAACTCCAGACAACGATAAAGAAGGCACAACCTTACTTCGAATTTCTGTGAACGGGTTAGCAACTGACGGTTGTAGTGATGACGTTGGTTAACTGACATATGCAGCGCCTGTCATGTGGCATATATCTTTCCTTGTGTAATATTGACAACTATTTTAGGTTTATCAAAACAATTTCCCCACACATTCTCCCACAAAAGCTTTCTTTAATCAAATTATCATTTTACAGTATACAGTTCGAGATTCTAACAGATAATTAATTCAGTTCATACACTGTACTGTACCACCCTGCCTATCAATATGCCATAAAATAAGTAATAGTCAGTTTACGTTCTTCAAAATCCTGTGCTGTCTTTCGGTGAGATGATTGAAACCCTTCATAACAAAGCATTTTGAAACGGACCAGCACTTCTGAAAAATCGTTGTGTCTGGTAAAACTGTGATATTTTAAATGCTGTAAATTAGCTGTCTTGGGCCTACGCCTGTCACCGTAGTTTTATCTGCATCGATGTTATTCAGTCCAAGAAAAATGACAGGCAGGAAATCAATCAGTTACTTTCTACAGGGGATGTGGTTGGTTATTGTTAGTGTGGAATGGAAAGTGGGCAGTGAGGTTACTGGAGCGTGATGTTGTTACTGGGGGGTGGAGGGGAGAAACAGTACAGGTAGTGGTGTGGTTATTGTTAGTGTGGGATGGAAAGTGGGCAGTGAGGTTTCTGGAGCGTGATGTTGGTACTGGAGTGTGGAGGGGAGAAGCAGTACAGGTAGTGTGGTGGTTATTGTTAGTGTGGAATGGAAAGTGGGCAGTGAGGTTACTGGAGCGTGATGTTGGTACTGGGGTGTGGAGGGGAGAAACAACACAG
>Ga0123357_10005601_pt1 | contig 15100 bp, 8 predicted proteins | sample TergutEmb28metaG_FD_89873 | JGI IMG/M metagenome (GOLD analysis project Ga0123357, IMG submission 89873) | Embiratermes neotenicus P4 segment gut microbial communities from Petit-Saut dam, French Guiana - Emb289 P4 | ecosystem: Host-associated > Arthropoda: Insects > Digestive system > Gut ... | reverse complement strand
TACAGTGGGGACATCTGAACACCCGACCACTATGGCTCCTCATATGGACCCGCAACGTAAGATCACTTTTCAACCACTTGCCACACTCCTGGCATTGCTTTCGTTCACTTTTTGCCACATGTGAAAACAAGTGTCCTTTCAGCACTCCTTGTGTTGGAAATGTTTTGGCGCATATATGACACATAAATTCACACACTCTGTCATGTACATTTCGTTGATGAGCAGTTACACCTCCTTGGGTGGCAAACCTGAAGACAAAAATTTAAAAAAAGACATCAATACTATGCTGCCCCATTTCATTTTAAAGTTGAAGTTACAGATGTCAGTGGTACAAGCAGGGAGTGGTCAGCTGCATGCTATGGGTTACATTACTCGCAGGAAGAAAGAGCTTCAGGTACCTACTCAATAGAGGCTGACCAATCTATGCAGCCTGTACATGAGGTGTGGGAGAGGGAAGTCAAAAAACTTGTCTTAAAGTGAGTCTTCATCATTCAGTCGATAAGCAGACAGTCAATTGACTCATTCAGGCTTGTGGCCAAATCAGATACTTTAGTGGGTAAAGGAGTTTCAGTAGAACTCACACAGCATACTTTATTGTTGCAGACATTTTCAGTAAAACAGATCCATCCAACTATCCAGCTGTGTGACTACAGAGGAACTGCCAGTGGCAGTAATACAAAAATCATGTTTAAAGAATGATATTCATAGACTTGACTTTTCCTGGTACTTGCCATGAGATGCTTCATGATTCCTACATTTTGTTGGTTGAAAATGTCCCGGTGATCATTAGTTGACTGTGACCAGCCTTGTGGTCTAGTGGTCAGAGTCTCTGCCTACTAATCATGAGGTCCTGGGTTCGATTCCTGGTTCAACTGTGGGAATTTTCCCTGAAGGGGAGAATTCCCGCGGTGTCCATGGTCTGGGTAGGTTAGTAGAATTTAGGTTTAAGGGCCCTCCTGGCACTACATCCTCCTATATCACCACTCACATCATCGGGACAATGTAACCGCGCCAAATGACAAGCACACTGTGATTTATTGCAGGAACAAAGATTTGGAGAAAACATTAAGGATGAAAACAAAGTGATTCAAAATGTTTTAAATGAGATATGATGTCAAATCCTTGGGACTTTTAACATATACCACTATGAGTGCCTTAAGAGTTACTTTCTTGTGACCAACATTATTCGTGCGTACCATGCTAGCAGAACTTACTTTTTTCCACATGTGTTACAGGCAAAAGCATATTTCTCAGTGTCTGGAAGATGACTTCTCAGATGAGCCCTAAGATTTCCTTTAGACACAAATCCCCTAAGACAGTGTTCACATTTGAATGGTCGTTTGTCCTCAGGTAGGTGATGTATAATGTGTCTCTCATATGTCAGTTCACTCGCTAGTTCCTTTCCACATTCTTGGCACCTAAAAACCCAAACATATCTTTGAAAGGAATGACATAGTCAGAACTTAACAAAGCCTGTCAGTTTAGTATGATGCCTAACATTGTCAGTCATTGCCTTAGTATTTGCTGGAATGTTATTCTATTACTTCCTTATATTAAAGCTTAAAATATTAAAGAGCTGCAACTTGCAGTTCAACTGTATCATGCAGATTTAAGCATTAAAAGATCATGAACAGGAAGGCTTTCCATTCAAACTATATTGCTAAGCAGTAGCAAAGCATGGAAGAGTGACTAGCATACGAAGGCATATGCAAGAGTTCCAGAACTCACTTCTAGGAGCACAAATGGCAAGTAGTACAACTTCTAGTAACTAGGTGCCACATTACAGCTATCTCAGCTATCTCTTGTGACCAGTATAGTTAGCTCTGCAGCCATAACTCGCCATTTTGCTACTCACCAAGGGGTGTTTATTGTGTGTTGTAGGTGTGGTCTGTGAATTTCAAATGGATGATTTGAAGGAACAGTGCACTTCTACTATGCTGGAAGTAGCAATCAGGAGAACAAAAAATATAAATTGCCAGGCATGAAAAATTCCCTCAGGCCTAGGTTGCCTGGACAACTGAATGTGTACAGCAGTGCCAAACATATGGAGCATGCCTACAGGTTTCTAACTCCCTCTCCCATAAATATATATAAACATGCACCAAGCAGAAAACACAACATAACAGTGAAATTAATAGCTAATTCCAGTTTGGGTCCTGAGTATAGAAATTGCTGTATGTCACCATTCCAGCACCTAGAATTTGGAGGTGGCTCATAAATTTTTGGAAAATTTATGAAACCCTGTCAAATGTGTATTCCTACTGAAAACAGAATAACTGGGAACTTGCGAAAAATACCAGGTACCACATGCAGAATTAAGCTGTAATGGCAAACTGGGACATGCACTTTGATGTACTTTGAAACAAATTTACACATTTTGTTCCAAACATGAATAACGTACAAATAATTTCCAACAGCTTCATTTTGAGATGTTGTAACTGAGCATATATAAAATTAAACCACTTCTTACTTGTATATGCCTGGTTGAAGATGCTGCAGCATATGACTCACCACCAGGTGTTTTGACATCAACTTACGTCCACAACAAATCACATAACCTTTTGTGTTGTGTTTTGACCTGAAAAAGCAACATAGATGCAGCTGCTTTCATATTAATATTGGTAGTGATCGAGTGTGTAATATATGAAATTAATTCATGCACTCTTCAAACATACAAAACAAAATCCCCTAAGCTAACAAAACTGATGTTTCATTTAGAACAGCAAATATACAAAATACTGCTGTTCATTAACGGAAATTGAATCTTATTATATTTAAACAAACCTTCCACCAATCCTGAAAAATGCCAGAAGTTAATTTTAATAATCAAGAAGAACCAACTTGATGTTAATACCAACGCAGGTAAGTACAGAAATATGCATGATGCACTGACCACACGCCCTAAATGGAATGTTGACTGAGTACATACAAGCATTTTCTGTGTGTTTTGTATAGTTTTGCAGTTTCTTCAGCTCTTATCTACACAATTTTAAAAATAAATAAGCTATGTGATTGCAACAGAAAGAACTCATTATGCCTCCTTCTCCTTGTTGTATCTAGTACTACAGAACCATTGGCTGCTCCTAAATAAGTAGACTGCATTAAAAATAAGCAGCAAAGCAAACCCTGGGCTGGACAAGCCCTGAGGGTTCCAGGAGGTTGAGACTTCCAGTTTTTAAGACAATGCGTACTTGAAGGTGGTACAATTGTCAGCCCCATGCACTGGCAGCATTAACCCCCAGGAAATGTTCGTAGTACCCATTTCTGTTAGAGGTTGAGTTGACCCCAGGGCCATATTGTAGTCTGAAGAATTACGTCAATGAAAAATTCCAGTGACACCAACGGGAATGAAACCCATGACCTTCTGGCTTGTAGTGCAGTGCCTCAACCAAATGTGCCACTGTGTAACCCCAGAACTAAGCAGGCCATATCCATTGTAACAAAGTAAAATACTGTAAAATCTCAATCAAACTTCGCATATAGGGAAACATAACTTAGCTAATAAGCACCAGAAGCTACTGCCCCATCAACAGGTCTGTTATTTGATGGTTACTGGGAACTTAACTACTTTCTTTCAACACACCTGTAATGTTTACAGAGAAGGAAAAAGCTGGAGAAAGTAGCAGTCTCTGGTTCGCATATCTTGCAGCTATAATTATAGAACCTGGACAACTGGGTATACATATGGGTGTGGACATTACTTTCAGATTCTTCTGAATCGTTTCTTCTTTCTGAAGGCACACTGCAGCCAGAATCACTGAAATGAATTAGGTAGAAGTGATCAACCACATATCGGACAAAATATTCAAGTTAAGCCATTTCCATTTGCAATTGACCAGTCACCATCAACACAACTCTTTATTGCTCTACACACCCTTTTCAACAACAAGTGTGTACTGACCAGAAAGACCAGCTCCATAATATTTCAGTGTAGTTATCACCAAATATGGCCAACATATTGTACACCACATAGTAAACAAGCTGCATCCTCTGGGGACAAGAAGAATTAGAACACAAGAGAAGATCTTCAGGTAATAAACTAACAGACTGCACCCTCTCAAAACTGGCATACCTTGCTATTAAATTCCTCATAATTTATTTTAAATCCAAACATTGAAATCTCAGTCTAACCATACAAAAATTAAGCTGCATTTGTAATTTTAATTTTATGTATTTTGACGACCTGAAGAAGACCACCTAGCACTTGAAAAATGTAGCTGTGAACTTATCTGATAATACATAATAAAGAGTTGTGTTGATGGTGATTGGTAAATACTTATAATTTATAAAACACAGTGGGATGTCCAAGATAAAAATTGTTTATATTTAGTCTGACACAACTGACAGTTTAGCAATAGTGTGTACAGTAAGCAAAGCTAACACATTAATAGTGCAAAATTAACATGTATTCTCTATTCGCTCCTATACTAGTAGACGTATGTGGTGCAGAAAATAGGTGTTTTAAGATAAATATAACTTTTAATCACATGAAGGTTTTGGATACTAACAACAGGCCACTGTGAGACCCATAACTGATTTCAACACAGGTGTTGAGAGGACTCACATATATATCGCACAATGGCATCATTGTTATCCCCTGCCCATAAAAGGCAGTGCCCTGTTCCTTCAACCACACTGTTTAATTTCAGTCTACATATGATGATCAGTTTTAAATCTGTTTTCTGAAGATGCTGCTTTACCTATAGAAATAGATTTAGGCAAATCTCTGAGGATATAATGCACAATATGGTAAAGAGCAGTGAAATAATGATGTGAAAATTGGACACTGGTTTAAAAAAAAAAAATGGTATAGCTTTACAGTATAGTGACTACGTATTTGGAAAACAGTGACATGAAAGTATGGTGTGAGTAAGACTAGTGGAAATATGTGTTCAAAGAAATGTACAATAGAGTAGACAATTACATATTACATGTTTGTCCACATAAAAACAAAGATACCTTTGACTTCCTGGTTCACTGTTTGCTGCTGAATTTCTTATACTGCCCTGAATCTTTGCGGCTGTACTGACTTGTACCTCTTCTACATCACTCTCCACTGCTTTTAATACAGAATTTCTGTGACATTTATTTCTAAAATTATCAATGGGTATTAATGTTTCATCTGCTACTTTCTTGTTATTTCTGTAGTGAACAGTTACACTAGGAGTATCACAAGCAGTGGAAACAGCACTAGCATCTTGAGAATAGTCACATCTTTTGTCACTGGTCAGTAGGCGGTACAACAATTTACTGGTGGGAGATTCAGAGGTTATAGTGTCAGAAAACATGTGCACTGAGTCTTCAGCAGAACTAGTATCATCATTTTCAATCTGTAATGGATCTGCTTCAACTTTAATATACTCAACATCAGTCTCATTAACGCCATCTGTTTCAGTGTCAGTTGGTACAAAACACTGTTCTTGTGAATGTGACAAACAGCTAGGTGAACTGTTTATTACACAAGCCTGAGCTACATTATTAGAAGTTGTAATTTCACTGTCATTTCTGAAATTTCGCGAACATGAAGGAACATCTCGAGAAACTTCCGAATTATTCGCACTTTTATCCATGTCAGCTTTCACAGATACATCACCAATCCGATCACTTTGAAATTTTCTATGACCCAGAATGTGAGACACACAGTTTGCAGTACCATAACTTTGTGAAGACAACATGCTATGAATATTCTGCTGAACCTCTTCTACTTTCAACACAAAAGAATGAAATTCTTCTAGTCGATCACAGCATAACTGACATATGGCTGTTGGTAAAGTGTCCTCAATACAGACCTGGAAGAAATGAATTAAATAAATTATCTTTGCCACAAGCAGCTGCAAAGTACATTACATACATGTTACAGCAGAGAAATATTAGTGAAGTAAATTCTCTCTGTCAATAGCACCTCAAAATTATATCACATGCCTTCCACGGCACAAAAACCTCATATAATACAATACAATTTACTGATACTTAGCTGTCCAATGATGCTGACACACTTCCAGTCAAGAGGTTAAATAGGTCACAAGGAACAAGTGAAAAAAACTTCACTTGATGTGTTCAACATTATTTTCAAAGCATGGTTACAACTACACAGTAATCATATATGGTGTTACTATTCATAAATCACTGGGCAAGTTAGAGGTCTGTGTTAGGGTTAGCAAATGCTAATCAAACACACATTCAGATAGCTATATCTGACCATCAATATTATAAAAGTACTCTCTCTAGATCATGTTGCACACAAACTTTAGTGTTGCATAATCATTAGTCATTTAGTAATCCAGTACATCATGGCATAATACAGTATTCAGTATAAACTTACAGCACAGTGGGATGTTACCTTAAGTATTTTACAAGTCATTGCACAAACAGTAATTTTATTGCCAGATTGAGCACTGCAGAGTGAGCAGCACCATCACTGGTTATGCAGCAATAATGCTCTCCACTGCATAGTGAAGGTGTGCAATAAAAATTCTCTTTGTGTAGGAACTGTAATGAAAACCTACATTCAGTATAATATTCTCAGGCTAGCAGTCACACCCAGGTGGCTAAAGAGCAAGTAAACCATCTTTGTTAAGGACCATCTCTGTCTTCATCATCAGGGAGCTGACTCAGATGGTCCTTCAAACAATGGTTTACTTGCCATTCAACTTCCTTGACATGGCTCTCAGCCTGAGAATATTTTATTGAAATTTTATCACCATGAAAGCTCTAAATTATGTATCAGAGAACCTATATATGGACATTTCATACCAGACAGGGGCTAGATCTACTTTCCTAGCATCATGTGTTTAAATTTTTAAAACAACCAATACTGCAAAGAATCCTGCATAACTGAATCAACATTTATGTCTGGAAATGTTAACATAATGACAATATATGCACCTTAATTTATGGTCTGGCTGTAATCAGTGATGGATAAGATGGAAACTATATTGAAGAAAGGTTGTTAAACTGATACTTAATGTAATGTACATTATGTTTGTAAAGCAAATAAGTAAGATGTGATGCTTAACAAGATAATTAAATGAACACCCAGCAAGTTTATGCATGGTAAACTTGTTTCCTATGTCTCTCTCTCTCCCTCTCTCGGTGACTTCATCCTACAAACTTGCAACATGATTGGTTGATTGATTAGTAATTGGATTTGAACCCTTATGGTCCCGATGCACCTAGACCTTAAAAACGGGCCCTTTGTACCCCATAATCTGATACCAGTTCAGGGGAACCCAATGCCTTTGCTAAAATTCCAGATGGTCCCCAGACTTAAACTGTTAATGTCCTCTGGGTCCAAGAAAAAAACAGCCCAGATGTACTTGTCTGAGTGAAGCTAAAGTTTCACACTCACAGAAAATGTGGGCCAAGGTTTCATCCTCTGCTCCACACCTTTGGTTAGCCCCATTAAGTGTAGATGTCTTCTCAGGGTATTATGTCCAGCTAGAAGGGCAGTGACATCCCTGGATTGTGTCCTATTGAAGGACAAAAGACTGGTATTTGCAGCCAGACTAGGGACCGTAATCAATTCTCGAGCCTGTCTCTGAGTACTACTAAGACCTCACCACCTTACCAAATGCTGGTTATCCATCCGGCATTTTATCTTTCTTCCTATATTCTGCCTGGAGACCTGCAAGGATGGCTCAGGTCCAACAAACTTTTGAATTGAACTGTCTCTTGCGAGCTTGTCGGCAATTTCATTTCCTCATACCCCAGCATGTCCATGGACCCAATACAGCCTCACAGTGTGCTGGGTGGAGATATCATTCGATTCCTTTTGGCACTGTCATACCAATGGAGAAGTCGTTTTGTCAGCCTGAAGAGCTTTCAGAGCCACCTGGCTGTCAGAGCAAATACTAACATATTTCTCTTGCCTAATGTTCAATCGAATTTCATTGTAACATGCTGCTCAGCCATTCAGTGAAATGAAACATAGCTCAGATGGTAAAGACACGACTTCTGTTTCTGGAGATCAAACAAATGCTACAAGCATAATCTTTGTGTTGATATAAAAAATGCTGAAACACAGTTTGTGTTTGAAATGTATGTTACTAAAATGAAGGCTCAAATCTGAACCTGGAGGGATTTTTTCTCCCACACCTCCTAGCTACCTGTCACTAAAATGAAATATAAACCTTAACTGTGGTAGTAGTATGAAAGGCATGCACTGCTTCAACACAATCTATGTTTTAAATGTGTGTTGGGACCTGAAATGTGAGTTTTTGTCACCACAATGAATCCCAAAGCGAGAGATAATTTTTTTTTATGTATCTTGAGTACTGTCACTGGACTTTGTATGAATATATAGTGAGGGAAAATCATATTGCATCACTTTCATTAAAGCCTAACACTTAGGGAACAGAAATAATAGCATTTCAAAGTGGCAGTGAAAGAAGACTGCAAAAGTTGTGTTCAAGAAACCAAATAAATCACGCTCTTATTCTGCTCTTGTGCAGAGTTGGGATTGTGTTAGTTAAGTCAGTGTAAATGGTACATACAGGACAAAGTGGAACGATCAAATACGTCAAATAGTTACGATAGCCCTAGTAACTGTTATCAGAACTTGAGTTCATAAAAAGTTTACAACCATGTCTTATTGCAAAGTTGTTCCCAGTGGTGTTTCACTGAGAGGTGTACGTAATTGTAAATGTAAGGGGCCCAAATGCCGTCCGCTAAATCACCTTCTTTGATTTTGCTACACAAACCATCATAGCACTTTGAAGTTTTAAATAACGTACTCCCACATTCTCTCCCAAAGGCAACTTTCCACTCGTACCCATTTTACGAAGTACGTAGCAGCAACGTAACTTGAGTCGTCGAATAGAATTTATTTTATTCGCCAGATCCTTGATTGGACCTAGCCAAGGATGGAGAATATGTCGCATTGATCATACTGTACCGTAACACGCAGACAGCACAGCTGAGGTTTTAAATTCAGTTCATCAGGAATATTTTGGAAATTTAACCTAGAAACACGAGCACGAATCACGATCCTGAGAATGAAGGGAATGCTCCTGTGACTCTTACCCATAGTGATAAATGTTTCCAGATTTTTTGCTGATACCTTTGCCTTCTACCTTCCTCACCTAGTATGTCAACATTGTTTGAGTCGGTAAATAAACACAATCGACATACATTTCGTAACTGCATGGAATTCATCTTCGATTTAACTGGGTACAGCATAAACTTCCGCAAACTTGCTTTCGATGGGACATTACTTGACGAGACTGATAAATGGATCGGATACATACGCATATTTAAAACGTCCTGCCACAGGAGGGAAACAAAAATCAAACGATATTTTATAGGTTACATAAGGATGTGTGTTGTAGTTCATAACGTGTGAGTTTTATGAATGGTTGGTATCTACACTAGTGGATATGTGGTTGGTATTATGAGCCGGAAGTGTGTTATTTTGCATGTAAGGAGTTTTATCATTATTTGCGTCTGTGTTGTATTCTGTTCGATTTACATGTTAAAACAAGTAACTGTACTATGTTGAAGTGCATATAGTTCAGTTATGAGTTTATATTGAGACTGTTCTGTGCCGAATCACTGAGTGAAGGCCACTGTAATTGTTATTATAATAAAAGGATCAGTTCTAGTATTCGTATCATTTCGCATCTAGTACTACACTTCAGTACTGTATTTTGTTGCCAGTCAGTACTTGTGTATCCATAATTTGCAGGTGGCCTTAATTTTTACCGCTGTTACGTATCTTCGTAGACATAGACATTTCCTTATATTAACTTCGTGCTGTGGCAGCATGTATTGTGTAATTCGTACGCTGCATTCTCAGCAGCGTACGACTTACACAATACGACATGCTGCCACAGCACCAAGTTAATATAAGGAAATTAATCAGTGAGTTTTTTTTTTTTTAAATGTGACTTTAGCAAGGAACAGTGTAGCTCCCTGAAGATGATCTTAGGATCGAAACATCTTGGAGCGATTTTAAATGTTTCAATGTAAAAAAAATTGATGTATGTGCATTAGTTGGTCTGCTAATTAAATACTGTCTGCTAAATTGCCCCAGAAGATAAACCCATATATTATAAAGTGAAGTGATTTTAAATTGTCTTTTTTCATGACTGGTATGACTGTACTCACAGCAATACATGAAGAGTTTTGTTTGGGGGTAATATAGTCAGTGTGTATCATGCTGCAGTTTAATATATCAATTTGTAGGCCAAGGCATTTTTTGCTTCTACTTCCTAAATTAATTTTTAAACACATGCATGACTTATTCTTAGTAGTAAATTTTATGAAGTTTGTTTTATCTAAGCAGAATGTTTGTTTGTTGGCTTATAATTAAATGTTGCTGCTGCATAATTAAATTTCAGGCCAACTCCCAAAAGCTGAAGATGAAATTTTTGCTTTTGTGGTTTTCCAGTATCTTCAGGAGCTGACAAACATTGCCAGGTATTTGTTTTGTACAGAGAAAGATGATGAAATACACAAATCAACCTAAGGGAACACCGAAGTGGAGATTGTCTCTGTACATACCACACTGAAAACTTGATATGCTTATTAAATGGTATTCCAACTACACTTGAAGTGTGTAAATCATGACCTCTTAAAGTACAATTTTAAATGTCCTGAACTGACTGCATTGGTGTCCTGCTTGACTCTATGGTCTACACCCTGCAGACATCAACATACAAATTGTATTTTAATCTGCTTGACCTGACATAGGTTTTGTACATACACACTGATTGGTTCTCCTTTAGTTCATTTCAAGAATGCTAACACAACAGATTTTCTGATGATGTAAAATATTCCTTATATGCAACAGTTAAGGAGTCAGCTTCACTATGTGTAACAATGATAAAGACAAAATTATCCATATTCTGTGCAGTAAGACAAGTCACCGTACATAGTAAACAACTGCATTATGATTAGATATAACAATATAAAATTGTGTGATAAAACCTCCTAGACATTTCAGAAATCTTCAGGGAGGTATGCCTCCCTGAAGGTGGCCAAAGGATGTAGGAGGTTTACCATATGTTTATATATTATTGTATCTTATTTTAATACGAACATAAGAGACTGTTATGCTTGTATTATTTTTGTGTGGTTCAGTGAACTGTTATGTTAACAACAATACGCGGTTCACTAACATTTATACTTTCATAGCATAGTCTGTTAAATGCTTCACATCATTACTTCATGTAAAAGTGCCTGCAGAGGAAACAGCTAAAAGCCTCACATTAATTTATCTTTGCTAGTGCAAAGTTAAAAGAATACTTAAAAAATGTAATTTCACAAATGCCAGTGCATGAAGGAATAGACTAAAGCTGTGTGTTAAAACACATGAATGTTCAAATAGAGTATGTGTTAAATTAGAAGACAGCCACCTTACCAAACACAGAAATTCACTCATATTTATTGGCACATTCAAATTCATTACTACAGTTTCTCCTTAAATTTGTATATTAGTTATTTTCTCAACTGTTTCCATACACAGGAAACAAAATCTGTGAACTGACTAAGGCCTTCTAAGTGAGAACACTCAGGTCAGATTGCATAACTTCTCCTTAGCATGCATTCTCTTCTTGTGGGAATAATAGTTGCCACTGTTGGTAAATGTTCGGGGGCAGTAAGGGCACTGGTAGGGCTTCTCACCTGTATGCTGTACTGCATGAGTCTGAAAAAAATAGCACATGTTTCTGACTACATGCTTTATTTCCTTAACCTTTTGACGCCGGAATTTAGCGGCCGTTCGGCTATTTAAAGGGCTCACCGCGCAGCCACTTTAGTGGCCATTTGGCTATTTAAAGGACTCACTGCGTGGCCACTTTAGTGGCTGTTCGGCTATTTAAAGGGCCCACTGTGCGTCCACTTTAGTTGACGTTCGGCGCCAAAAAGTTAAAGTATAAGATGGGAAGAGTTCTGTTTATAAAGAATTAGTAAGATGTATGATTCAGAATGTGTAATGAGCCTATTTGCTCAGAGTGCAAAATGCAAGATACATATTTAAATTATACGGTACCTATAGTAATGATGTTCGGGAGTGCACACCTGGAATCTAAACAGTGATAACATACTGACAGTCAGAATGAGGTGTGGTGTAAAAACATGTTGCAGAAATGAGATTTTTTTAAGACACTAAAATGGAAAGTCTGAAGCATGTGAGAAACTTTAGGACAACAGTATAACTGAAGAGATTACTAAACACAGAAAAGAGGTAATGTTGACAGAATACACAACCAAAGGGCTGATGTTAGTATGAAATTTAAAGACCTTACAGACGAGATGCTTAGAAAAGTATTTTGATGTCAGTAAGTATTAAACTGTACAACAAGAAAAAGTACTACAAGACTGAAAGTTAAATTCGTGTTACACGCAGTTAGGTCCTAAGATTTCTTGAATCCCTTTAATGTATTTGATACAAGAATCCCATTTCATTCAAATGTTTTCTAATATAAATCACTCACAAGATGAAAAGGGATAGCACATCCAATCATGAACCTACTCAAATATTATTTATTATACATGTAATTGAGAATTAATGCAATACACTTTCCCACGATAATTGGGTCCCTGTCACTGTGGCATGGTGCATTGTCAGGTTGCAGATGGAGGAATGGCCTCCAATATGGAGGGTAGCTACAAATATATTGAAGAAGCAATCATGGACAGCTGACAAGGGGGTGGTCCATCAGCCTGGGGGTTGGATAAGGTGTTAACAACAACTCACCATAAGAACTGCCATAGTTAAGAAACATACACAGATGCCTCAGACCTGGACTGATTCTTTGGTATATACAAAGCAATGGAAAAGGGACATGAGATTTGGAATGTTAAGAGCCTGTAGAGGGCAGGTTCCCTTACAACAGCAGCCAGGGAATTAGCAAGATATAAATTAGATTTAGAGGGTGTACAGGAAGTTAGGTGGGGCAAGGAGGGTACGGTAAGAGCAAGGGATTATATTTTTTTCTATGAAAAAGGAAATTAAAATCATCAATTGGGAACAGGATTTTTTGTACACCCCAGAATAGTATCAGCAGTCAGTTGTCAGTGATAGGATGTCATATACAGTTCTGAGAGGTCGCTGGTGTAATATCACTGTTTTGAATGTGCATCCACCAAGTGAGGAGAAAAGTGATGATTTGAAAGACAGATTTTATAAGGAATTAGGGTAGGTTTTCAATCATCTTCCTAAGTACAATATGAAAATTGTGTTAGTAGACTTTAATGCAAAAGTGGGGAGAGAGAATATTTTCAAACTGAAAACTAGGAATGACACTCTACATCAGGATAGTAATAATAATGGTGTTACAATAGTAAACTTAGCCACATCAAAAAAATCTGTTGTTAAGAGCATCATGTTCCCACACCAACACATTCATAAGTTCACCTGTACCTCTCCTGATGGGAAGCCTCACAACCAGATTGTTCACATATGAATAGATAGGAGATGGCATTTGAGTATAACTGATATATGATCTTTCAGGGGAGCTGAATGTGATACTGATCACCATCTGGTGGTTGCAGAAGTTAGGGAAAGATTGGCAGTAAGTAAACAATAAGCACAAAAGATTGATGTGGAAAGATTTAATCTTAGGAAGCTAAATGAGCTGAGGGTTAGGAAACAGTATCAGATTAAGATCTCAAACAGGTATGCAGATTTGGAGAAATTAAATGATAGCAAGAACATTACAGCGTATATCAAAACTTCAGCTAAAGAGAACCTATGTGTGTATGAACTGAAGCAGACTAAATGATGTGGTTAAAGGATCCAGACAAAAGCATTGTAGATAATGTAAACAATGTCAGATGTGAAGACAAGACATTTCAGGAACAGAAAGAAAGAAAATCTGAAAGCTAAAATTGATGAGCTTGAAACTAACAGTAAGATAAAAAATATCAGAGAGTAGTATAGGGGCATCAATAACTTTACGAAGGGTTACCAGCCTAGAACTAATGTAAAAGATGAGAAGGGTGATTTGGTTGGAGACTCCCACAGTATTTTGGCTTGGAGAAGGAACCATTTCTCTCAACTGTTGAATGTACATGGGATAAATGATGTTAGGCACACAGAAATACATACTTCAGAACTACCAGTTCCTGAGCTGAGTGCCTTTGAGATTGAGATGGCTACTGAAAATCTAGAAACACTGATCACCAGGTACTGATCAAATCCCAGCAGAACTGATTAAGTCTGGGGGTAGAACACTTTGCTCTGACATCCATAAACTTATTAATTCTCTTTAGAATAAGGAAGAATTACTTGAGGAGTGGAAGGGGTTGATCATTGTACTTTATATAAGAATGGTGATAAAACTGACTAAAGTAATTATAGGGGCCTTTTGCCAACTACGTACAAAATGTTATCCAACATCCTGCTGTCAAGGTTAACTCCATATGCAGAGGAAATTATTGGGGATCATCAATGTGGATTTCGATGCAAAAGGTCAACTACTGATCATATATTCTGCATTCGTCATGTACCTCAGAAAATCTGGGAATACAATGAAGCAGTGCATCAGGTATTTACAGACTTCAAGAAAGCTTATGTTTCTGTTGGGATGGAGGTCTTGTATAATATTCTCAATTAATTTGGTATCCCCATGAAACTGGTATGGCAAATAAAAATGTGTCTTACTGAAACATACAGCAGAGTCCAGGTAGGCAAGCATTTGTCTGTCATGTTTCCAATTAGGAATGGTTTGAAAGAAGGAGATGCTTTAATGCCATTGTTTTTCAACTTTGCTTTAGAGTATGCCATTAGGAAGGTTCAGGTAAATCAGTATGGCTTGAAATTAAATGGTACACATTAGCTTTTGGTTTATGCTAATGATGTTAATATACCGGGTGGAAGCGTATGTACTTTAAAGAAAAACACAGAATCTTAAGTGGTTGCAAGTAAGGAGGTTGGACAAGAAGTAAATGCTGATAAAACTAAGTACAAGGTCATGTCTCGATAACAGAATGCAGAACATAGTCACAATATAAAGACTGATAATAGTTCCTTTGAAAGGGTGGAAGAGTTCAAATACAGTAGAACCTCGATCTATCGTTCCCGTATCGATCGTTTTCCCGCATCTACCATTCGCCATTTTTGGTCCCGAATAAAGTTCCATGTAAATAACGTTATTTA
>Ga0123357_10005598_pt1 | contig 15102 bp, 8 predicted proteins | sample TergutEmb28metaG_FD_89873 | JGI IMG/M metagenome (GOLD analysis project Ga0123357, IMG submission 89873) | Embiratermes neotenicus P4 segment gut microbial communities from Petit-Saut dam, French Guiana - Emb289 P4 | ecosystem: Host-associated > Arthropoda: Insects > Digestive system > Gut ... | reverse complement strand
TATGTATGTATGTATGTATGTATGTATGTATGTATGTATGTATGTATGTATGTATGTATGTATGTATGTATGTTTGTTTGTATGCATGTATGTATGTATGTATGTATGTATGTATGTATGTATGTATGTATGTATGTATATGTATACCAGCAACATTTACTTTCAATTTATACAAGCAGCAAGTACCATTCTTTCTGTGCCTTTGGTGTGGTTGCTGTCCTTGTCAATATCACTGTATGTGGTCAAACAATACAGTTTCAGGATTGATGCTATGAGAACACACACACACATAAAATCAGAAGAAAATTGTTTTATTCTTTTCACGATAATCCCCTTGACTGCAACCCACTTTTCATGATAATCCCCTTGACTGCAACCCACTTTTCACGATAATCCCCTTGACTGCAACCCACTTTTCACGATAATCCCCTTGACTGCAACCCACTTTTCACGATAATCCCTTGACTGCAACCCACTTTTCACGATAATCCCCTTGACTGCAACCCACTTTTCACGATAATCCCCTCGACTGCAACCCACTTTTTACACATTTCTAAAAGCTGTACAAAATAGTCACTGAAGACATCCAAAGGAACAGCATTTAATTTAGCAGTTCAGTCCTTCTCAAAATTCTTGACTGAATAAGGTGGGTGACTGATCTCCATCACACTGTCATTTGCCATGATGAAATCATCATAGCACAGTGAGCTCATCAATGATGTCATGCAGAACAAAATTCACAAAGATCTCCTCTGTCCAAAATTTTCATGAAGAATCTGATGAATGATTTTCCGGTTAAATGGCAGCCAATGCACCAACAATTTTAGGGCTATTCAACAGTCTCTGACCACCAGTTCATGAAATTTTCAACAATTTCCAAATTGTGAGCAACTGACTTCCTTCTCTGAATATTATAAATCACTCAAAAACATGTGGAAGAGGTAAAACTTCACTTATATACAGTGTTTTTTTATTATTTCAGATGTTTATATATATACTTGTTTTTCCAACTTTTCAACAAAACTTATGTTTGCTCATTGCTGCACAACAAGAAAGAAAACACAACTTAAGTGCTACGGATGAACTGACTGTATTAGAACTTTCTCTTCACTAATGCTTGATGGCCATCACAGATTCACGGAACAAAGCATTCCTGCATTATACCATCAGTTCCAGAACTTTACTGTTTTACCACATACATATAGTAGCTAAAACCTTACAGTGCTACAGTACTTATACATGAGATTAACAGGCACAGCTACAGCACAAACATGCAAGAGTATGGAGTAAATCTCTTATGTTTGGGTGTTCACAATTAGCCTTATAGTAAGAAACAGGTTAAGTTAAATGTATAGGGTCATTTTTTTTGCAAATACAAATAAAACAACACAGTGGCTAAAAAATTTTAAGAATGAATAAAATTCAACTGCAAAGACTTAAAGAATATTCACATGACTTAAAAAAGACTGAGGAAAGTACTACAATGAAATGCACAAACTGTACTGCTTGAATGGTCATAATTGGATAGAGGAAACAGAAACAGTGAAATGTATGGTAGCTATCATTAACTATATAAAAAATTCAGTACCTAGAACTATAAGATGAAATGACATTAAATTTAATACATCACTTTTAGAAAGAACTTCTAATTTCTTTATTCTTATGTTTATTTTTAAAAAAGAGCTGTGTTATAAATGGTGCAAACTGCCAGAAAGGTGTTCTGGCCATAAAGATCAGAGAGCATCAATCAATATTGTACATTCTAGCGTGGAGAAGCCCTTCACTGGCTCTGTAAACAGCTTATCAGATTCATAACATTGCTTTTCTAATGCAGACATGAGAAACCTTGAACTGAAATGGTCAGTTTGTAATTACACTGAACTATTAATATTGGTGCACAAGCTTCAAATTATCATTCAAGTACTCAATATATAGTATCATAAGATTTGATTTAAAAGTTATCAGAGAATGAGTCTAGCTCTGAGGAAAGGGTGACCTTCATCATTCATGTACAAAAGATAAAACCAACACATCTGCAAATCAAACAGCCTTGCATGGAAACCCATAACAGATTAAAAAAAAATTATTCCAGGTCTGATGTCTAAAGCATTCTTCATATGAAAACCTGTTTAAAATGTATATTTCAGAGTCACATTCCATGACCTACAACGCAGACAGACAGAAAGAAACCCAAAATGTAGTCTGGAAGTTGCTGTTTTCAGCTCAAACGCAACCAATTTATGCATCCTGTTCTTGCTCTCCTGGGTGTTATTTTATGTCACTCACCAACCCAAGACTATACAGCACTGATCTGGTCCTGTTATATTCCAACTGGACAATAACAATATTTTATAAATTATGTGATTCTTGACAAAAATATTTTATCTTACCACAAGTAGCTCTTCTGGTTTGCATAGCATGTTTCTGGGCAAAACAGCCTCATGATACCTACATATTAACGCTACTTGGCATTTTCAACCAAACAAGGCACTTCCAAAACCACGGAATTTCTGTCTCTACTATCAGAGTGAGGAACACTGCACATCAGAACCCTTCAAATGAATTTCTTTCTTTTAATCTTATGTTTATTGGACTGTGCATCATCTTGATAGTTGAGTAAAGAGAGACCAACTTGATGTCACTTGTTTTATTATTTCTTTATTTAATGCTCAACATGTTTCAGATGTTAATACATCCATCTTCAGGAGCTTGCGACTCATGTGTTGAGTTATTTCATGGGTTGTATTGATCTGGTCCGATGTGTGCTGGTGTTACGTTGTGGTTTGGCTGTGGTGGTGTGGTATCCGTATGCAGGTTGAAGCACATGAGTAGTGCTTCAACCTGCATATGGATACCACACCACCACAGCCATACCACAACGTAACACCAACACACATCGAACCAGATCAACACAACCCATGAAATAACACAGCACATAAGTCGCAAGCTCCTGAGGATGGATGTATTAACATCCGAAACATGTTGAGCATTAAATAAAGAAATAATAAAGCAAGTGACATCAAGTTGGTCTCTCTTTACTCAACTACTTTCTTTTAGTTTCAGTTCCTGCAATACAGATCAGTTTCCATTTTGTGTGTGCATACGTGTGTGTGTATTATTTTTTCCTTCGGTCACACTAAAGTGGATGACAAAGAGAAATATTTTAACTACTTTTTAATATTGAATTCTTTGAGATGAAGTCCTTCACACCTACCAATATGCCAAGTCATTCATAAAATCAGAGAGTGCTAGTGTTCACATTGGAGCTTCAGTGCAGCCTTGGAAATAAGTAGCAGCACAAAATAAAATTTATAATCTGTTTGGTACTATGCGTACGAATAGGGATGTCAGCCGCGGTCTTACTACTTCATGGACTGCCACACCAAACTGAAATAAAAGCTAAGGTAATGGAATTCACCTACAGAGAATCTGCACATATAACAGATCTTGCCTGGAAAATTTTAAAGGTTAAGTTTCACTGAAATTTTCATAAATTTAATGTCTCTTCACCTTGTGCTCAGGTTATTGAAATTTATGTAATTCTAAGGTATTGATGGGTTAAGAGATTTTTATATTAGAAGACTGCATAATACCTGCATTCTTCCAATTCAACAACATTGTGCAATTCGTGTAATTTATTTAACCTTCAACAAATGTAATAAAACACAAGTCCATGTTTGCGGAATATTCCTCCAAAGACATACCTCAAAAAATTGCAACTGTTCATAGAATATATCATAAATAAAAATAATGGACATGTCTACTAGTGGAATATTCTATAAAAGAAATTTTATGAGTTAACTGACAGCTGTTCAACAAGTTCCTGTATCCCTCTTATTCAGCTGGCTTTTACAGAATGGCACATCTGGTAGCAGGCCATAATATACAAGGGCTGGCCTATGCTCTCATGTCTCAGACAGCTATAGAAATAGTGATGGGGCTTAAATACTTTGTAAGTTAAAGCTGACACTGAAAGCACAAACAGCTGGTATGACAAGCTGACATTACATAAAGCTAAAGTCAATGGACTGCTCAAAGATATGCCACATTTCACATAATCACAAAACTATCTCTAGCGTATAGTAAGGCAACCTAGTATCAGCATATCATGCTCAGTTTTCTAGAATTCTTTCCAGTGAAGAAAATGTCTGATCCTCACCACTCAGCGTTACGTGTACCACACTCAAAAGGGCAACAAGTGTTTCTCTTTTATCATTGCAACAGCATACCAAATTTGTCTTATGCAACTTCAGCCACTACTAATGGCAAGACAAGATGTAAGTAAATGTACCAGACTATCCTTTTCCACACATTTGCTTTAACCTTGGAATCATCTCAATACCTATTTGTACATTTCTCTGTTGTATGCTCCTTCATGGAAACTAGCATTATATCTACTTTCCAATTTACCTTCCATTCATTCTTTCACCCCACCTTACAATAACCTGTAACATTTCTTTCAAATTCCTACTACCTTAAAAAACTTCATATTTGTTCATCAAATCCCCGAACAGCTGGGTCGTTTTCCTTCATCAAGTGACTTCCATTGGGAGAGAATTGTTTTTCCTAACAAGCTGCTTCTTGTCAACACACACCTGGATGCTTGCTTTGTCTTTGTTGTTTGCATCAACTTCTAAACCTTCACCACTGTGGACAGACACAACAAAGTCATCTCACTACAGTTAATCACTAAAAGTAGAGAAAGGATGTAATAAATTTCAAGCTCCAACTCTCAACACATTATGCAGAACTGAACCTCATAAACTTCTTACAATGGTTTCGCATAGGTTTTATCAGTTATATTTACAAGGCTTTTTCCCACTGTCACAACACACAACACCACACAACTTTTGGAAACTACATGTTTCCATCTTCAGGTGAAGTAACACAAACTTCAAAACAAATTAACCAACCACAAAATCAATATACCATCAACAGCTATTCATAAGAAATAACATAAACATATCCATAAACTAATACTTTTGTGTTACTACTCATGAATAGCTATGAATGTTGTACTGGTTTTACAGCTGATTAATTTGTTGTGAAGTTAGTGTTACCTAACCTGAACATGGAAACAGTTTCTGAAACATTATGTGATGCTGTGTGTGGTGACAGTGGAAAAAGTCCTAATAAATATTACTGATTAATAAGAAGGTCCTGCCATAGCTGTTCTTCGGATTTTCTTTGAGTGTAGCTTAAAATCTGATTTTTTATGCACACTTCATCACAGTGTGACATCGCATCTCCACGCCAAACTGACAAGCTGCTCAAATCGGACTCCACAGAAGCCTTTCTTGCGAAGGTGACAGTCATGCAGCTGACATTTATAAAACCTAAAGGTATATCACAATGTTACAAGAGCCTCTCTGGATAGACTGGAAAAGAGAAAAACATTTTGCTACTGCCATGATGCAAAACCTGGATTATCTGGCCCATAGCATAGTCTCCAAACTGACTGCACTATCCTGGCTCCCATAATTTGGTTGATGGGAAGCCAGTTTTTCTGCTCTGACCTAGAAGTTGTAATGTCACTACAACCATCAATGCTCATATAAATGTTAACCTTTAATGGACGAATGGGACAATGTCCCTTTAAACGTACATCCTTTTTGTTCCAAAGGGAAAACAATATTCTGTGGCGGGCATTTAAATTGAACAGTGCTCTGGCTGCAGCAGAAACCTGGTATTTAAAAGGCCATACAATAATGTTAAATTATATTGATATATTCCTACAGTTAAGGTTAAGTTCTTGCACCAAATGTTCTCTACACCAAAAATGTTCTCATGCATAACCCTGGCTTACTCCTTTCATCAAACGTTAACGTCACTCACCTGTTAAGCGTAACTTCCCCTGCAATGCCTGGTTCCTGTTTAATGTTCGCAGTAGCAACAATACCATCATCACCACTACTACTAGCAGCAGAAGTCATCACAGGTGGCATTGAAACTGCAACTGTCGATCTTGTGGTCACTGCCACCCTGTTGTAGTTGTGCTGAAAGTTGCCTGTTGTTGACCGAAGCTGTTGAGTTGCAATGAGCATCCGGTGGTGATTGCCACTGGAACTAAGCGTAGCACAGCTAGGAGCAGGATGAGCTAAAGTGGACGGACCTAAACCTTCATTGCCAAGCTGAAGCGACGAAGTGTAGCAAGAGTTGGACTGATGATGATGACTTCTGTCTGTGTGGACCGCCAATCTCAACCTGCTTGTGCCTGGAACTGAAGATGACAATACACATTAATTTAGAACTAAAAAAAAATGCTCAAATATTTCTACTGAACATTTAATCCCAGTAAACATTCCTAAGAAGCATAATTACTACTACATAATTTCATCATCTTAAGTCACTTTAACAAACAAATCTTTTGGCATAATTTTACTGGCTTTCATTAATAGCCACTGCTCTAGATCCTGCTGAGGGACTGACAGGCCAGTTTGCTGACACTGGCACAATGGCCATTGTTCTGTGTGTGTGTGTGTGTGTGTGTGTGTGTGTGTGTGTGTGTGTACAGCTAACCTCAGCACATCTATAAAGCTTCTCTGCCACTTGCAACCTGAGGACACATAGAACCACAATGACAAGGGTTTCGCTTAACATAAAAACAGACTGAAGGGAAAAGGATAATAATAACTTGGATCATGTGAGAATAAGTTGCAAGATGTGGGTTTGGATGAAACTGGCTCAGAAAATAAGCTGCAAGTTGTGAAGATGGATGGAACTGGCTCAGGATCATACCCAATGGCTGACTGGTGTCTACCGCCAGGGTGTTACAACTGGGAATGATGCAACAGACGGTTACATTTGTATGAGTAGTAGCAAGGAATATAAGATGCTTTTATACTGCTGCTGCACAAAACACCATACCCATAATTCAGTAACAGGTGCTGTTGGTGTACAGTAGCAATGTGGTGTATGTGTTGCCTGCAGGTTCCTTGAAATTTATTGGCAGTGCTTCTGAAAATGGAAAAAGAAGGCTGTAACACACATCAGTGGGGAGGGGGAGGAGGTAGGGGGAGAGAGAGGGGGGCACATAAAGTGTACCAGTGTTTCAAACCTATGTCTCAGGAAATAAACTAATGTGTAGGGCTAATGAAAATGGTGCCAGCTATGACAAACAAGCAGCAACTTGTTGCGGCATGAGACTTCAAAACGTACAAAGAATTGTGAGTGAAGAAAACCCATCCACAAGAGAGTTGTCAGTCACCTCTTAAATGTCCTCACCATAATAAGCAAGTTACGAAGGTGGATGACTTCAACCAAAATAATCTGTGATGCATAATGTTTTGTACATATGCTTGTGGTAAAACATCTCACAGTAAAAACCTGAGATTATGATGGTGGTGATTAGACAGCAGAATCCAATGATACATTGGTAACCACCTACCTTATGGTGTCAACCAAAAACACCACAATCTACATTAAAGAAATAAATTCTGAAAAAGAAAAAGGCTGTGAGACTCAGGGCAGGCAAATGGATAACAGATGTATGTTTCTTGACACAAGAGATGCACTCACAAGAGAACAGAACCCAGCAATACTGGTGCTTCTATGGAGGTGTTCCCAAGATGGAGACAGAAAAAGGACGGGTGGTACAGGTCAGGTTCACTAAGCAGATGAGAAATGACTTGGTCTGAAGGCTAGACAAAGAGTTGTCTACACATTCCCATCAATAAAACTAGTTGTCTTATTGCATGTTATGCCATTTGTGGCCACAGAAATCATTCCTATGAGGAAATTACATCTACTTCAGGTCCAAAAGTTCTACAAAATTACACATTTAAGAGGTGACCTGAAAAATCAGGTATAACATATCTTATTCCACAGTCATTTACTGTCAAAGAAAATGCAAGCATCCATCTGGTTCTAATGGATAGGAATCCAGTCACAAACAGAAGAAAACATGATGTACAGTAACAACATTCCACATAAAACCTCACAGTTGTGGCACTGATGCAATTAGCGTAAATAAAGAAAAATAAAAAAATCAGCAGTTGGACGGCACTGTGAGGCATAATGGTCACAAATTGGGTGCAGCTGCCACCTTACCACCATGCCACAATCCAGCTGACTGAATGTAGGTGCACGAGAACAACACTTTCAAAGATACTCATACAGGAACACTACTTATGAGGCAAGGCAGAATAAAGATTTCAGCTTGCATGGATGTGTGGACCAGGCAGAGAAAACACTGGAAAATTTACAGACAGAGATTGCTAGAGATAATGTGTCAGAACACCTCATGGAATCTGATTCAAAAGGAACAAACTCCAGTACAGAAGAAGATGCGGTACTGAATACACAGGTATTTATATGCTGTTCAGAATCCTAGCAGTCTTTCATAGCATTATTCAGCCACACAATACTACCCTGTCTCAGGAACAGAACACATCCAGCAGTGTCAAAACGCACGTATCTCTGCGCTCATTACCTCAAATGTTCTGCCACAATTTTTTCTACTAGTTGCATTTAGAAAAGAACTGACCTGCCATATTACCTTCAACCAACAGTACTTAGACAGAAACCAACTATTCATCTACAACTAGTGTGAAAAATAAGGCATGGAGTTTTACCTCCATCATCTCTACACATTATCATACTCTGACACTGAAGTCACAACATTTTCATACTATTATGTAACAACTTGATACGAGGATGGAAAAATAACAGCTCCACATGAGCACATGCACAAACAGACAAAATACGCGGTTTCAGAACATAACACACCCCTCACAAAATTGAATCATATCGTACTCATAGTACACTGAACACTTGAAACACTACCAAATGGCTCCAAGCTGTACTGGGTATTGTTACATGGCACGCATGCACGTGCGTGCGCGTGCACACACACACACACACACACACACACACACACACACACACTGAGCCAAACCCCAATACAGTGCCACCCTCACCTTGTGAACAGAAATTCCCTGTTATACAGTATTGCAATTTACCACCACACTCACCACACTGTCACAAACAATGGTGAACAAACCATGGTGGCAATGTACTGCGATTTGACTGTATATAAGTGCAAATTAAAAAATTCAAAAAGAAAATCCCACTGTGAAATATATGTAGTTGATCACAAGTGTTCTGGTATCTTATAATGCCTAGTTCCCTATAAATGCTTCCATTTATATGGGGGGGGGAAATGATGATAAAAGTTTCATAATCATACAAGTGATATTAATCTGCATGGAATTTTCACAGTATGAACCTCTGAAAGTTCACAAATATAACCTCAATGTATCATGAAATTACAATGTTTGTACAATTTCAACAAACTACACAAAATGCAAGGTTGAATTAAGAGGTACCTCGATAGAACAAGTTCCAAAGTTTAATTACTTGGGGGCTGAGATATCAGCCCTACGAGACCTCAAGCAGGAGGTGAGGATACAAGCAACGAAAGCGGCTCGCATCTCCGGTTGTCTATACAACCTTATATGGCTCAATAAATATATGTCAACAGATTGTAAGGTCTGTATTTATAAGACCAATGTGCGCCCCATGTTGACATACGCGTCGGAAACGAGAGCAGAAACAGCCTACACTCAACAACTCCTACGAACAACAGAGATGAAAACTATTGGGGCAATACACGGAAAAGCGCTTTGAGATAAAATCTGCAGTGATCACCTTCGTCAGCTAAGCGGAATCCAGGACATAATTAAATGGACTGAGGATTGAAGAAGGGAGTGGGATGCTCATGTGGGAAGAATGGAGGACAACCGTCTGGCAAAGATCGCTAGGGACAGTCGTCCGCAGGGAGTGCGCAGGCGAGGCAGGCCGAAGAAACGATGGAAAGAGAGTCTCATCAAAGCCCCCCCGCCTTAACCTATGGAAGAACAGGTGTTAGCCTATAGAGTAGAAGAAGAAGTAATTTTTAACACACAAGAAAATGGATCATATACAATCTGTAGGCATTCCAGTCCTCTGTCTGAGGACAAATTTCACACTACACACAGCTACTAAAATGAAAAATTCATACAGGAATTCACATGGTCACCATGTAATTATTTTTTTAATTAAATAAATGTCTATGATATGCTGCACAACATATTTTTAAAGAAAAAGGTTTTATAAGAACCAACATTAAAGAATACTTCCTCTCTTTCTCTCTTGCATTTAGAAATGTGCCCTAAGTGGCATACTTACTGTAATTTTTTCAGTACTGTTGCAATGATGACCTCTAACATTCAAACACATTTAATAACAATGTAAGACACTCTGTACACTCCCTGAACTTCATCTACCTAATTTTCTTACCCTGCAAAATGCCCAACAAACTTAATATATTTTATGTAAAAACAGTCTGAGTATTTGTATAAATAGAAGAAAAATGTCACTTACAGCTAACCAAATATTACACCAATATCTTTCTCTTTGCAAAGCAAGACACTGTGTTTGATTCAAGAAACTACCTTCTGAAGACAATTTTAAGTCATATCCCAGACAACCTGAACTTTCATCACCACTGCTGTGAGAAACTCCTATCTTGCAATCTGCTGATAACAAGTTTGTCATACTTCTTGTACTATAACAGCCTAAAGAAATTTATTCAAGATAAAATATTCTGGTTTAGATTAAAATTTTGAGCACCACGTTACCCTGAAGTGCTAATTAACTTCTGATATGTACTGTGGAAAAAAAAAGTTTAAATACAGCTAGAAAATAAATTATTTTTCAGGTCAGAGATGTTTTAAAAATACTGAATGTACTGCTACTCCTAAAGGATACGCTACGTATTCTGACAACTCCTTCACACACCAAGATATTTTGCTCAAGATACAAAGCAAATAATACTGTGAGAAAAAGTGAATTAGAAATTGGTCTTTTCAACCTTCAAAACAAGTGCCACAGGATATAAAGTAAATACATGACCATCACTGTGATACAAACTGAAGGTGAAATAGCGATAAATGTGCAACAATTTGATAACCACAAATACAAAATTCAGGCTCTCCATCTTAAGTGGATTACTTCAGCAATTTTCACTCTGTGGTCTTCTGAAAACTGATATACAGTCCTTCAAGTGGACACCACTGGTTCATAGGACTATGCTGTCTCTGCATACAGGATCCAACTGAAGACAGTACCAGCAATGTCCTCTGCATGTTGGCATACACCCATAGAACTCCATAGTGTCAGAACATAAGGATGGCAAATGCATTTGTGAACCTCAAATCTTACTTAACTCCTTGGTATTGGACGACTATAATCATCACATGGAGTGATGCTAAGAAAACTGAAGTACTGAAGTTGTTGACCAGAATGTGTCAATTATGACATGTTCTTGCACAGCCCTCAACTGATATATAATGCTTTGATACACAAAGCTGTCTGCTTGAGGACAAAGGCAATTTTGTTTATCAGAATACTCCATCATCCCATTAAACCTATGTACTTAATCCTGGTGTCAAGGGGTTAATAATTTTTTTCAGAAGAACAAAGGCACAATGAAAATTTTTGTTCTTTACAACACAACACAATTCAGGAAACTGGCTGCAAAATGAAGGCACTGACAATTACATAGAAGACTAATGGTGCGAACATAGAAAACTATATGCATAGTCTGTGTTTTCCCTGTCTCCTAGCAACAGCACTAAAATCATGCACTGGGTATTTGCCAAGCAATTGGTATTCTGTAAGTGGGGTTTCACTGCATTCCAGTAAGGGCTCTAGTATGGGTTTACACTGAGTAATGGATTTTTCATGCAAGAGGACTTGAATGTATCCCAGTAATGGCCCTAGTTAGGGTCCCTGCCTAGTGGGTTTCTCTCATATACTAGTAATGGGAGTAGTTTAGGTTTTTGTTAAACAATGGTGCAGTTCGGTTTTATGGAAACTGTGTCCATAATTCCCAAAACAAAAAAACTCAATACATTACTTGGGGCCTTCTCTCCTACAAGAACATTTACTTTTTGTATTCACCATTTTTCTGTGATACCCCATTGTGGAGACAGCTAGCAGGATGGGTACTCAAGACACTGGTACAGATAATGACTTTTTACCATTCATCATACTAGTAATGCTACAGAGTATGTTTTAAATTAAATTCACCGACATTCTCATTTTTTACTTAAAATGGGTTGTGGTTTTACTCCTTTATTACATTCCATTCTATTCCTAGAGATTCCAATGCACCTTACTTCTGTCAAATTTACACTCAGTGGTTTCTGTTCTCTAATGATTATATCTGCAGGGTATGCGATGTGTAGTTTCTGCACTCAAGCTTCTGCAGTGTGTAATACAGAGTCCTGCTCACAGTTACAGCGACACTTCCAACAACCAAACATAACAGTTGGGTAGTTAGCAGCCCTTTATATTTCAGAGATCTGGCAGTCAAAATTCCTGATGTACTATCCACAGTTTTCCTCCATTTCTCCATAGAAATAATGAGAGTATATAAAAGTATGCCCCGACAGAGTTCATGTTGTATCCAATTCACCACTCACAAATCATCCTTCCATTTAATACCATTCAGCCTAAACATTACATAAATGGAATAGTTATACAATGGCTCAGGAGGTCTGGGTTCAATTCCAACCCCGTCCATGTGGGATTTGTGGTAAACAAAGTGGCACTGGAAAAGATTCTACTCTGAGAACTTAGGTTTCCCTGTAAGTATCATTCCACAAATGCTCCATACTCATTCATTCAACAATGACTGATGTGATATGATCATGTAAACTCAGAGCATCATTAAATAACATGCTGAAGAGTGCTTTATCTGTGGTTCACTTAAACCATTGCCAGTATTTCAGAGTATGTAATGCTGATGGCAGATTAATAATTGACCAGAGAGGTACTGCAAGTTTCTGTGGCCTAATTGAGGGACTATCCTCAGGGAACTGAGAAAAACTACAAAACAACCATAGGCTAGCCAGTGTCCCAGCTGAGATTCAAACTGGACACCCCCTGAATACAAGTGCACAACATTTTCAGTATGCCAACTTACTGGGTGAGTCTCTCTCAACAAGCTAATTCACTCAAGTAGTCAAGAAATTCCACACATTTATGGAGACTGAAGATTCATTACCATGTTCACACAAGGCTGCCCAAGGATTCTATTCTTATCCAGATTCATCCAATCCATGACTTTTGTCTACGAGCACTTGAGAAAGCATCAATGTACAAACCACCATCCGCAAATATCACCCACCTCTTCCATGGTATGTTTACTCACATACTTCAGCTTCTTTTCAAGCACATTTTGCTTCTATTTAGACAATAAATTTGTGGTAAAAAAACTAATCTTGGCAAGAAAAAATCTAACAGCACAAAATTTATTTCATGTATCATCTTAACACATCCTGTGGTAACATATGTTCAAATGTGTGCATGATGGGTGTTTGCTTATTCTACTATATCTCACTGTTAATGACCATCCTCACATCTCACTCACTGCAATAGAATGCATTCTTGAAAACAAAAAAAGTTGAAAGGGGACTGAATTCTTGTTTATTGCACAGAATTTCATTATAATTTTCTGATTATAATGTTGTGATGATAATCTCTATCAGTGGTCCTGTGTACTAGGGGTAAGGGTGCTGGACTTACTTCCAAACGACTGGTTCAGGCCAGTAAGATCCAGTGCAGATTTCTCTACATACCTTCCTTTTCCCTCCTGTCTCACAAACTCAGACCCATACCAGAACCTCACACAGATTCTTTTTCTAGTTACCTGACAGGTCACTTCTGCAAGCCACCTCATCTTCAATATCATCCTATCACATGGAGAAAATGGGAAATCCCACCCACTGGAAATTCTCACATAAAATGTGGTTCTAACAAGATGGTTCTTTACTGTCAGAACGATCTTTGACAGGGAGGTAGAAATGCCAAGAGAATAGCATAATACTGAGAACTGCCCGCTTCTGGGTTATTACATAGCGTGTAGTGGTGATTTCTTACTGACGTTTTGGGACAACCTGTTGATCTTATCCTCAGGGTTCAAGAATCGGTACAAAATTACCAATACTCATTGCGTAATAACCCAGGAGAGCGCAGTTCTCAGCTACTTCGCGGCACAAGCTTGAAATCACACAACAGTGTAACACATGTTACCTAATGCACATTTATATACATCTGAGTCATTTAGTGAATTTGAAATTTCTGTAAACTTTATATTAATTTCAATGGTGTTTTCACTCTATTTAAGCTTATTTATTTACAATTTACATGACATTCTTGACAGTGAGGCACATTTAGACACATCTGCCGCCACAAGAATTTTTATATTATATTCTTTTTCACATCAATGCTTTGCTCTGTAGTGGGATATCGCAAGGGCTGGTTGCATTTTCACCCACTGCAACCAAAGATTTGTACATATGGAGATGTGATTCTGTGTCCCATTGTGCTTTAAAAATGACTGCTGATTGAGTCCAACAATGATATTTCGAAATGCTAAATTTCACAGTAATAATACTGATAATGATGATACTCCTATCAATTTTCCCAGACACTTTCCAAACAATGGGCTCTTGGAACATTCAGTCGGGGGGGAAAAAAAGGGGGGGGGGGCAAATATAAAGCAGCAACTGACAGAGTGAAACATGTCAAGCAAAATTCCTGGGCCACTGTAGATGGACAAAGTCAATATAAACAAAAAGTTTCTATACATAGAGCTAAAACATTTGGAAAAGAAATTAAGAGAAAATAAACAAACCTATCAATTTCACGTGGTCAGAAAATACCATAGAGGGGAAAACAACATATAAGCAGAATCAGCATCATGAACAACTGCTGAATGGAGAGAACTAACAAAGCAAGTGCATGAAACAAGATAAAAGTTTACTAGAATCAGCATATAGTGACAATGAAGATATGTGCACTGGAACTGAAAACAGCCCAAAAATGCCAAGAGGCAAGATGGGAGAAGTGAGGTAAGAAAACACAGTCAGTTGGTTTGTAAAGATGACAGGTCATCAGTCAGATATGCCTGGTAAGAGGGAATAACCATACCTATACGAGGTCTGTTAGAAAAGTATCCGACCGTATTTTTTTATGCGAACACCTGATGGATTATAATCTAGCGCGCTTGCATGAGCCGACCTTGAACCTTAGTGCGCATGCGTGAATTTTTTC
>Ga0123357_10005596_pt1 | contig 15104 bp, 9 predicted proteins | sample TergutEmb28metaG_FD_89873 | JGI IMG/M metagenome (GOLD analysis project Ga0123357, IMG submission 89873) | Embiratermes neotenicus P4 segment gut microbial communities from Petit-Saut dam, French Guiana - Emb289 P4 | ecosystem: Host-associated > Arthropoda: Insects > Digestive system > Gut ... | reverse complement strand
TTTTTTAGTAAAAAAAAAAAAAGGAAAGGGGGGGGAGGGGGGGAGGAGAAAAGAAAAAAAATGTGTGTTTGCCCCCAAAAAAAGCGCGGGAAAGGGGGGGGGGGGGGGGGGTAGAGCTATAGCTGTAATTTAACCTCGGCTCTAGAAGGAGTGTGCGGTCAACGCCACGTCCTGGCCGCTTTACCCCCGGGAAAGAAACCCCTTACTCATTGTACAGGAGGGAGGGTGGTCCCGAGAGCCGGTCTGAAAGGATGCTGAAGATCTCGCCTTCACCGGGATTCAATCCCCATACCGCCCTGCCCATAGCGAGTCGCTGTACTGACTACGTTATCCCGGTCCCCTGAGAAGGTTACTGACAGATACTGCCTAATTTTCAGGTCGACATCTCGTTACTAACTTAGCTGTCATCTTCGATTTCCTCATGCTGTAAGTGTTGCAATTTGTACAGACTCGGACAGTATAGTAATTTTTTGTGTGTCCCTGGCTAAGGCAAGAAACTTAGGGTCTCCAGATGTCAAGGGCCAAATGCGACAGAAGTCGGCTGGCCGTTAAGGACTGAACACGTGTTGCCAAATGAACCGGCACCATCGTAATGTGTCGCCACGTATAAGCAGAAGTGGAACGTGGCGTAAATCGTTATGCTATTACTTTTGCGTTTTGGAAAGTATACGGGATAGCAACGGTTTGCATGGATCAGCATTTTTGCATTAAACGGTAATTGGAATTCCGTTTGTCATGTGTTTTATTTGTGGTGTTTACTTATCAGAAGATTTGGAGGAAAGGTTTTGTTAAAGGAATTTCAGGAAGACTGTTAGGATCTCAGACGAGAGGCCATCCTGACTGAGGTTTTCGTAATTTTATGTATTCCTCCAATCATAATTTGTGCAAAGAAACATCACTCTTGTATCGTACGGACTACTGTTGACGGCTGATCGGCGGTAGGACCTGCAGGCATTGGAATACATAAAGACCTAAATAATCATTTCTTATGGAAATGTGATGGCGTCCCGTCTTGTTGAGCAATCAGATTTGAAATGGCCTGCCGCACTGGCATTAACCATTTAAACGCCGAGTTAAATCCTATCTGCCATCTGCTGACATTATTAGGAGCTCACCATATTTTCCACGTTAGCGGGTTAAGGGCTAACCAACTCTGTAGCATGTCCAGACAGACTGCATGCTCTCGTCGATTCGACAAGGAGAACCCACCCATACTCTTTTTCTTCCTACAGTGTTGGGAACTGCCCCTATTGTTTAGGTTTTAACTCCCCCAGACCCGCCTATTCGATAGAAGAACTGCAACATCGCCTAAAACGATCCCTTTCGTAAACGTGTCGTGGTCAGCAACTTTTGAAGGATTTGTGCACAAGTCATGCCGCTTCACGTTGTCAGTGTTGTAGCTGATACACTATCTCTAAATGATATGCGGGGGTTTCCCGGACTATTTGCACCTCGATTGCTAAGGGTCTGCCGGTATTAACAGACACAAACATCTTCAAAACCCATGCACCAAGTAAAAATCGGCCGTTTGCTCGGTAGATCCCTCCCTTAAGTACAGTGTAACTGCCGTTGGACTGTCACAACATCTCGTTTCAAGAAAAGCTAACACACGACACGACTTTTGTGGCCAGAATGAGCAGTGTGCTGCGGCTTAGACTTTTGGAATGAATCTGTCTAGTTCATACTTTGTCGGTACCTTAAATGTGCAACCGTAACATAAGATTAAAAATACGTATAAATATCATTACTGGCATTTGTATTGTGATAAATAAACTATCATTATTTTGTTCGATAGATGTCTTTTGTCGGTTCGTATTGGCGCCATTATATTAACTCATTGTAATGCCCATACGCGCAGCGGAGTAACGTTAGGAAGTGACAATCGATATTTGTCAGATACGATAAAGGACCCTATGGCACTGTATGGAAAAATTTTTGAAGACGTTACGGTTCCGTATCTGTATCGTGTTATATAAACCTCATGCAGGGAGGGGCTTGTATTGTATTAATTTTACACAGTTCGATTTCAGTTAATTGTAAAGTATGGCCTTATAACGGAGCAAAATGAAAACTGTCAAAATAACTTTGAGCGAACATGGCTTTAGCTTCGTGTGGTTATTTGCATGCCCTTTGTATGAAGCGTGCTTGGAAGTGTGGCAAAAAGTCTACATTTTTCATTATGCGTGGCAAGGGTACAATATTTGGGACAGTAACACATCGAAGTCACATTTATGGAGATTCGTAAATTAGATATGGGCAATGCTTACTATCGTTCAATGCAAAATAATTTGTTACTGCAACTGCTTCTTAAAAATTACCAATACTGCTTCCTAGAAACTTAAAAGACTAAGGTAATATATGTATTATGTATACTGTAGCTTCATCTGTTGTTTTGTATGCCTGTGAATATTGTATCTCATCCTAAGGGAGAATGCTTGGACCTGACAAATAAGAAGTAAAAGTATCATACAGAAAATTGCATAACTGGGCGCTTCATACCTTATAGCCCGATTTTATGTTGCTTGTACCGTGCAGTGTGATACAATCACATAATGTAGACCAACAAAATACATCTTTCTTAAATTTAGTCTAATTTTTCACAGTATCATCTACATGTACATATTTCGAACCCGAGGGCTTATCTTCAGGAAGACAGTTGTAACCAGGACAGGTATGGTTTTTGCAACGGTAGAAGGAGAGGTGAATTTTATTGGTCAACATTATATGATTGTAGCCCGATGTTCGTAAAATGCTCTTAGAGTTATCAGGGACAACGAGCTGGTGTGCACACAGCTTGGAGATGAGAAATGTCCATAACCTTTTAGTCGGAAGACCTAGAAAGAAGAGATTACGTGCACGATTCGGGCAAAGGTGGGAAGGCAATATTTAAAATGCACCCTAAAAATGATGCGAGTGCATGTGAACTCGATTCACGTGTTTTCGAATGATGACTAATGGTATGCTTCTGTGAATACATCATCGGGTCTTCGGGGTAATCAGATCAGCTGAAAGGACTGTCGGCCTCTCAACAGAACTTCGTTTTACGGAGTGACCTAATTTAGTTTACCTTGTGTTGCGGCGAGGCGGGCTGGTGCAGACGGCCGATTCCCCCTTCGCTGCCGGCGAGGATCATGAACACCGCGGGGACGATAGTGATCCCCGCCACGAGGAAGACACAGCGGCGTAGAAAGCGACAATACCGCGGCGGTCTCATAACACAATCTCCACTCAGACAATTGGCTTGGACACACGAACTGGAAGACGTTATAACAGTTGGTTTACTGTTACTGCTGCTTGTGGTGAGCTAGAAGGCCTCTGATCCATTGAGCAATGTTCGTGAGGTACCCTGACCACGTGGTGATGTAGCAGTCTACATTATAGCTGCCCGTGGCCACAGCGTACACCGTGACACTGCACCAAATAGCTGGAGCTTCCTCACACCGGTCGATCAACGCCACACATTGCGCATGTGTAGGCCTCCACTGCAGCACAGGTCATGCAGCAATAGTGGTTCTTAGTGCCACTAATATAAGTGGAAAGGAAAAAGGGAAATGAGAATTTCTGGAGGGAGGAGATAGAAAATAATAGCAGATGGGGCGAAGTGAGAAAGGACCTTTACTGTCCGGGTTCCGGTACCCGTTGGACGGGACAGGTGGGCTGTAGAGTCGGTCTGGACGCGTTGGCGAAGAGACGGCCCTGGTCTTACTTCGAATCGAACCTTAGTCGTGTTGGGACCGTAAAATTTCCTTTAATGCTTAAGGCCGTTAAACTTCGAATTTGCGTCGCCCCATGTTTTTGTCTCGTCTTCCAGGATTTCTCCCTCTATGATTGTTCGTGACCCACCCTTGTTCCATTTTTGTGTTCACACATTCTTCTGTTTCTTCGATACAGCACAATCTATCTGCCTATGTTTTTCTCTATATATTTTTAATGTAATCATTTCAGCTGTTTCAAATATTTGTTTTGTTTTTGATCCCCATCTACTGAGTTTCGACTGCTTAGGTCAGAATTGGCCCATATAATACTTCTGTGTACTATTAAAAAGCGATAGTTCCTTGTCCCTCGGCGCATCAGTCAGGTAGCGGATTACTGTGAGACTGTTTCTGTGCACGTATTGTGCAACGAATGAATAATGTACTTATAAAATTTGAGCTGGGAAATTAGTCGTGCATGGATGCGACAAGGTTGCTGTATGCTGTCGAAAGCAGTGCAGTGCACTCACAAATATATACAACTAAGACATACTGATTTCCCTTTTGCTGTAAAGTGGCGGAATCTTTGAACTCCCAATGGCAGACAGTTCAGTGTACTGAAGAATACGCACATTTTTAGATGTGTCAGCGTTCTTACTCTATATAGCCCACGGTAACCAGGCTAACGGCCTCATTCTCTTGGAAATTTTGTTATATCTACGTGTTTGGCCAACGTGAGATATTGTGAAGTAAAGTTTTGACTTCTGTACCGAGGAAGAATTCATATTATGTGCACGAGACACTGGCTTCTTCTGATAATTCGAGGTAAGCTGTGTTGAACGTGTCTAAAAAACCGTTACGAATTGTTTTACGCGAGTTGAGCAGTTTTGGTCGACAGTTTAGGAAAATTATTTAGACATTTATCCTAAATTTCGGGCATACATTGGGTTGTATAGAGGAAAGCAAGACGCGTATTATGGTTGTTTATATATTTTTATTTTACTTTGGTATTAAATGCTTTTTTGGTTAGTTATTAAATTTTACTAATATAACTGATGTACAGTTGACTACTGATTGATGTCCCTTGAGTACTAGATAAGTTAACCGGGAAATATAGTTGAGTGTATTTTGTATTTTACTTGGTTGTGTGACAGAGTAGTTTGTCAGATTCCAACTAGTCTAAATTTGGTCAGAATCTGGCTGATGGTAGCATTGAAATTAGAGACTTGGGCACTATATATATATCCTTACATACAGGCCTCTCCCATTAAATTGATACTGCAAACACAAATTGGGACATAGTAGTACCATTTTACTTCATGGAAGAGAGATGGCACTACCAAATAGTGACTATTTGAAAGCTAAACTTCCAAATAGAAAGAAAATTTCGACCAGGATCGTCGGTTAGAAAACTTGAAATCCAGTCTACAACTAGCCTACAAAGCAGTAAAGAAAGCGGACAGTCCCATTTGAACAACAAACGGCTGTATGACCGAAAAGCAAAGCTAAGAAGCTTTCAATTAGGGGACATAGTCTATTTATACAACCCCGCCCGGAAACTGGAAAGTGTTTTAATTTCCATAAAATTTGGACAGGACCCTTTAGGATTACGCCAAATTATCAGACCTGAACTATGAAATAATCAGCATGAGCCATAAGAGGCAAGTTGTACATGTAACTAGGTTAAAGAAGGCCTATAACCCGGAAATTTGGAAACCCAAACAGGAACCGGAAGCACCCAAGAAACAGGCGTATAAGAGATTTCCAAAATCAGAAGAGCAAGAAGAAGAAGATATACGAATTGGTTCCTTACCTGTATTGGAAATACAACCACCGGAAACAGGAGTTGAACCCGGGACTCCACCAAGTCAAGATCCCGATACCCCTGAGTCCGCGCAACAAACAGTTGATACTCCCACTCTGAGCACAGGGATCCCAACTACGAACCCCCTAATACACTACGATCGAGGCGTGAACTGCGAGACGCGAGGCCAGAACCGCCGCTTACCAGGTCACGAACTGGAGCCCAAACACAGGACCCTTACGTAGCTGAAACAAGTACTATATTTGCCACGCGGTAGAAAATGCATCATCCCACGTATACACAACGTACTTTACTGCAGTCCTTAAAACAGAATAACCGATAACGATCAGCTGACTGTATAATACTGACTCATGCAATGACGTACCTAAGTAAAATCGTTAAAAAAAAAAAAAAAAACTAGTGATTAATTTTTTTATTTTATAACCTTAGATGCTACTTAGTTTAAAATTTCTCGTTGTTACAGGCTGCCTAATCAGCTCGGTAGCGGCAGAGACGTTTGTCCTGCCACTAAACAGAAGCGTTATATTTTTTAAGGAAAGAGACGTTATTTTGAGCAATGACCTTTGGCTTATTGCGATAAATATTGAAATGGAACCGTATGAGGAAGCACTTTCCATCATTAGAGGAGATTTGCTGACAGTAGAGGAAAGAAAGCAAGAATTTACTTTTAATTCTGAGTTGAAATTAATTGACACTTTATTGACAACTTTGGAAACTAAACTGCATACTTTCAAACAGATTTTACCGAAATTAGATCCTCGCCGAGGTCTGGTTAATTTGTGTGGCGCCATGTTGAAAACTTTGTTTGGTACCGCTGTGGTTCTGACATGACTTCTTTGTATAGTAGCTTTGATGAATTACGGTCCAGACAGCAAGATATTGTTCATTCTGTTGCTAATCAGCTTATTTACGTAAAGTAATTAGATACCGTTACTAGCGTGAACACTGGCGCTGTTGCAAACTTATCTGGTATTATCAGGGATGATATGATTAAGTCTCAGCGATGTACTTCAGGAGATTACTAGAGACATGCTACCACGTGTGATTAAATTTGATACTTTACGGTCAAAGTGTTTTATTTATGACGATTCGTTAGTTAGAATTGGTTGTACTGCAGTTGACTCAACAACTTGACGAACTGATGGACGTTATTCTGTATATAATTATGGGGATATTGCCAGTAAATTTGATAAACCCTACTACTTTACACAACATTTTAAAAAAGTTTCGCTTCACTTACCAGAGAACTGTGAACTAATTGCAGGAGCGAGGATAGAGAATATCCACTTATACTACGATCTTATAACAGTTGCTGCTATAGGAGATGCTCACCATATTCAAATAATTTTGAATGTGCCTTTAAAGACAGCAAATCGCTAATTTGTATTGTACAAAATATTTGCCTTGCCGACGCGAATTTTTAGTGACACGTTTGTTCAATATTTACCCGAATTTTCATTTTTCGGCACTGACACTGTTCAGCACAACTATATCTTGTTTACAGAAGTAGAGTTAAGTCACTGCACCCAGAGCAGCATTACAGTATGCCCTGTAAATGCAGCAATATATAGTACACAAATGAGAACTTGTGAATTCAGTTTATTCTTCCAGACAGCGGACAGCCAGAATTTGTGTCACATAAGACTTCTGCTACATCACAAAACTCCATTCCTGTAACACTACGAGTCGAAATGGATTTATCATTTTCCGGAAAGCCAACACGTTGTACTGCGCTGCTGGAGAGATAAGGCATGGACCTCCAGTACGCAAATACTTTATGGGAATGGCATCATCTACAGCACGTCTCAATGCCTATTTACCGCTGATAAATTCCAGGCGCTGCCTGAGATAATAGGCAACACCCAGGCGACTATCGACCCCACAAAACTATATGTGACAGACCAAGTTGCCATCGTCACGAACCACGACCTGCAAGAACTCGAAGAACCCATACCCCCTGAAGGTGCACAACTTGATGATGTCAGGTCCCGAGTTGCTACGCCCCGCCGAATAATCGACATGAATTCACTCCTCAGCACGAGCAGGATTGCAACCCGCCGTGAACAACGATGATATTGGTACCTTGTCACACTAACAGTTCTGTGTGTAATAACAATCCTAGCATTCACTGTATATTCCTTAAAGTCTTACACACGTAAGATGATCGCACGCTGCATGACTCGACAGAATACTTCGAGTCAGAATGCCACAGAACCAAACCCTGTTCACGAAACTTCCTGCACGAACAGCGATGCAAATGCACAAGACGCTAAAAGCAACGAAAGATGTGTTACATTTTCCGCTTATCCTAACCTCTCTACATAGAGTGGCTTTGGCGTAACTGCTCGCAAGGGAAGCTGCACGGAGTAAGGTCAGATGCAGTATTGCAAACTCTGCAGTCCCCGTCATGTATGAAAACCTACACCGGAAAAGATACAGAATACAGTTCGCTACAAAAATATGCTTTCGTGCCTAGTGAGGGACTGTAAATTCTCAGTTTTTGTAAGTTAACCGGGAAATATAGTTGAGTGTATTTTGTATTTCACTTGGTTGAGTGACAGAGTAGTTTGTCAGATTCCAACTAGTCTAAATTTGGTCAGAATCTGGCTGGTGGCAGCAATGAAATTAGAGACTTGGGCACTGAGGTTAATAGTCGTAGTCACTTAAACTATAGTGTCTTCGCGGGGAAGGTACAGTTAGGCTGGAGTCCTGTCTCGGGAGGCATTACAATTGCAAGTAACTGAAAATTTTACCGTAAAAATACGAGATTTCCAAACAGTAAGAGCGAATATTGTAAAAAAGAGTTTGTGAAGATACACATCTCTCCTCAGATGTTAATGCAGGCACAAGAATGATATATCGTTATTTTAATAAATCTCATTATCTGTCACAGGTCTTGTTTATGCATGTCCAGTGTGCCTCGTCCTCGCTCATTTTTCAGTAGTCGTGTTTCATCGGCCCCATTTCATTCTAGAGCAGCTACAAGAATACTAAAGACAAACTCCGCTCTTTGAGTCTTCTTTTTTTCCCCCCATATGTAAGAGAATATGCCGGACAGCACGAACAAATTTGTTTGGTTCTTCCTTACTATCCTGAACGTTTCGGATACCAAAATACTCTAAAAAAAGGATATACATAAAATAGTTATTCTTAGGAATGTAGTAAGTAATTTTAAAGGTAAAGTGATCCCGTTACAGGCTCGGTGTGGTCCATAGGGTGGGTAGAGGTATAGCTCTACTCTACCATGACCGCGGCACTAGAAGGGGATGAGGGGTCAGCAGAACGCCCCGGCCGCACTTTAGCCCCGGGAAAGACCCGGTACCCATTTTACAGGAGGCGGTTGGTACTTCTCCAGAAGAACTCTGTTCCATGGAGTCATTTCTTTGGTTATTTCGTAAAGGAAATACACGGACAGGCACACAGTTGGGCTTCGTGTGGAGTTGCTGTTGAATAAAACGAACATATTTTGTTTAAATTCTGCTGTTCATCTGAGTGGCCAGTTCTTTTTTGCAATTGTATGACACTAATAATGGCAGGAAGAACGTTGAAAGTGTTGTAAATGGTTGACAAGTAAGGCGCTTGCACAATTATGACGGCGTTGATTGCGTACGTAAGTCCATGCCTTCTGGAGCAGAATAGGCCACCTGATAATCACGTAAGCAGGAAGCTAAGTACATGCCTCTGCAGACAATCAATGCGACATTGTTTTAAAAATAGTAAACCGTGCTGTGAATTTTACAAGGAAAACTATCGACCGTCGTGCAGTCGATAGTGACCCTAGTTACTATATACCGCCATGCAATCGATATTTTCCCCTGCCTACTGCTTCCCAAACTATACGATAAAAAGGCTAAATGAAGGTTACGTTACTGCATTCTTTACAGTAACATATTCCGTAACACTGACCATATATGTATGGTTCAAAAAGGTAAAGCTGTCCCTGTCCGCTCCATGAAGCCGTATACGGTGAATAGAGTTACAGCTCCATTCATACAAAAAGGTAAAGCTGTCCCTGTCCGCTCCATGAAGCCGTATACGATGAGTAGAGGTACGGCTCCATTCATTCTTAACCTCGGCACTAAATGGAGGCGTGTAGTCAACATCAAGTTCCGGCGTGTTATACCTGGGAAAGAACCCCGGTACCCACTGAAGAGGGGCCTGGGTGGTCCCCAGAGCCGGTCTGGACGATTTGGAGAAGAGGAAAATCTCTCGCCCCTGCCGGAATTCGAACCCCGGATCGTCCAGCCCCTATCATATACGTGATTGAAATACAGAAGTTGTATGGAAATGGGCAAAGAACTGAAATCCGATGCGTAATATCAGTGACAAAATTAATACATGTAGGAAGAGAATGCTGTTGGTGTAGACAGTTGGCCGCCAGGTCGTGGCAACTGACTTTGTACCGTAGTGCCTAATAATTGTGGATCCTAAGTATGGGACTTCTTTGTGTCATCCTTCTTGCGCCCGTATTTTCGGGAAAATTGTGCACGCCTGTACTATGGCATTACAAACATGCAGGATGAAAGGTAAGAATAAGACGCAATGTACGGATCAAATACTTAGTTTTAAGCGAAGTTATCACAATATGACGGCTTCTGCTGTCCTAAAGACTTCGCGCTGGGTCGGTGGCTGCATTTATATCGATGCAACAAACATGGACACTCGTCTAGCTTCGGGGATTGGGAGTAGTGGCAGCGGTCCTTCCGTGATTATTGTGACTACCGGGGTGCTGATAAATCCTTATCCCGACCAGGAAGGACACAACCTCGGAAGCATGTCAGGGACGCGCGCGATTTCAACAACATCGAGTAGCGAGCAGTCATTAAGTCCCCCCCGTAAGGCAAGGAGCCGAAGGAAATTCATGCTATTCTGACAGAAACATTAGCTTGTTTCATTCCAGGTCGGGCTAAGGACTTTTCAGCACCCCTGTATGTGAAGGACAACATTTCTTTAGAAGCTCCATGTCGATACATTCGCCGAGAAATCCCTGGTCTTATTGCAACGTGAAATGTAGCGACGCCAACATCCCAAGCACAGAGTAGGCGAAATTTCACTTACGTTTGCGTTAATCGAGCTGTCGGCGCATTTCTCTATTATCGACGTATATGCATATTTGTATTCCGGCTTTCGCTTCTTGTTTGTCCATATATTACCTTGCATGTAGTCTTATATAGATACAGGCTTGTTTCGAGTGGGAGTACATTCAACTATTCAGACTTAGAATTCGTACTGTAGGCTTGGTATGGGACAGATGTAAATATTTACTGTACAGTTGTTAACTGTGCCTGCATTAACTGGAGAAGATTGTTAGCGTGTATTGTGAGAGTTCTGTAAACAGTGGTGAACCCATGGCAGAGGGCAACGTTTGCAGAATGTCATTCTGCAAATATGTGCATCATGAACCTTGGTGATAAGTGGCTGGAGTTAATCTAATTCGTAGGTACTGCTGGGCAGGTACCGTTGTTGCTCATATGTGGACCGAGTTCACTCCTACTAGAGCCTTCGTGGACCTTCAGTAACGCGAATTCGTTCAGTCATTCATTCCCACAGAAGCCTCTAAGCAATAATGTTGGTGGGATGAGGAATGCACAACGTGTTAATATGCTTATTCCATTTAGTAGGGTACGAAATTGACTGTTTTTGTTACGTAGCAATAATGATGATCACGATCGTGGTGATTATATTAAAGCTTCACGCATTCAGTATATCATGACTATGTTGCCAGATTAACATTTCGGCCGTTTTACCCTCGAAGAGTGTATGTACTACGTACGTCCGTCAGGGGCTCTGTGATACGTACCAGCGTCTGTTTGATCGCCCGGCGGTCAAAACAGAAATAGGCTGTATTCCCCGTCGAATATGAAACTTCGACCCTCCGCCCCACTCGAATCTTCTTTATTTCCGCGTAGATATTACGCGTATAATTAGCGTGAATTGATGCAGAAGCCACGTAGTTCCGAAATATTCTTTAAAAATCAGTACGTGAATCCAGAGGTTTTTTTTTTTGGTAAAATATCTTTATTATGTGTATTATCATGTATAGATAACGCTGAGCTCGTTTCAGATGGATTTTAGCCATTCTATTCTTCTAGTATTAAGAATCTTGCTTAGTTTGCTACAAACATGTGATGCAGGTAGTCTAAACGTAGCCTTGGAGCCATGGGAGTGAAGGGGAGGAAAGCCAAGAAGCTAATTATCCACTTATCAGCTGATTTAGAAACTGGATACACATATTTAATGTGCCACACAGTGTTACAGAACTGTAAAGTTTTTGAGGTTGGCCAGAAGATGATGTTAACATGTCATTGTTTACTATTTGTTTCTGTAAATAGATAGATGTTAGAGAGTACAGCTGAATTGTGTGTTCTATGTGTCTCATACTGTAAACAAAATACATCCACAGTAAATAAATGGCACTGAAGGTGTTAAACAAGTTTATAACTGGGCTTAAGAATAGGACTTTTAATAGCAGTTGTTGTATTTACAAAGAATTGATTTATTTCCCTGCTTATTCAGGTCATGAGAGAACTGCTTTCTTATGAACACTGGTTTGGTTTGGTTCTGAGTACCAACACACTTTCTGTATTTGCATCGGAGTCTAGATAAAATTTGCATTTGGCTCCTCATGCTGATGATCATAATTAAATTCTCTGTTAAAAATGTTTTATGTAATGGAACCAAAGTAAGAACTTCCTTTTTAAGTTAAGGAAAGACTAAACATTTAAGAAATGTCTGGTCTAAATAATATTTGAGAAAACCTACATAATATAAGAAAGCAAAGCTTGAATAGATGCTGTGTGTGAGAGTGTTAGTGAACAGAGTGCTGGGGGGAATATTCTGACCTAAAAAGCATGGAAGTAACTGGAGGATGTAAAAGTAGTACTTGTGTATTTCATGGAAATGTATGGGGAGTGGAGGTATAGCTCCAGTCACTCTTAAAATCAGCATAATATGGGAACAAAAAGATGAAGGAATTAATAATAATAATAATAATAATAATAATAATTTATTTTTAATGTGCTAACATGACACCCAAAAGGCGGAATACAGCGTCAGTACAAGAACATCAGAGCAAATATATATGATTGACCAGAACATGAACACAAAAAATAATGAAACATGAAAAAAATTACAATACATACACATTTTAATTACCTATAATTAACATAACTGATTTAACAAACCGTTCTGCAAAACCAACTTACCCTCGAATAAGTGTCCCTGCTGATGGCATTAGCTGTTGATGAGTACGGGCTTCAGAGTTGTCTTTGTAAAATATTAATATGATCACATCAAGTATGATAGCAATATTGGGAGAAGATGAGAAATACAAAGAGGATTTTTGTCAGAAATCCTGAACAGAAGAGATCACATTGGACACCTATTGATAGAAGGGTGTCTTTATGGTGCAGCTTAAACAAATAGAATGTGAGTATATGAACGGGCAGTCTTGTGAATGCTCATGTGGTAATGAAATTTTGGGAAGCATGAAAGGTGGATAATTTCTTGACCAGATAACTCACTGTCAGCTTTTTTCAAGGAGGAGTCTGCTTCATGTAGCTGGTTATTTGGTCTGGCTCACTGGACTGAAATGTGTTGAATGTACCTACATTTGACATTGGCATTCTTTAAATGAGCTTTTTGTGCAAGAATAAAAGTGTTGTTGTTGTTGTTGTTTGTTTGTTTGTTTGTTTGTTTTTTTACTTTTTTTTTTTTTACTTTTGTGATTCATTGTGATTGTTCCTTATTCTGCAGAGATCTGCTTGATTTGCAATTGATACTGAGGTGTTCTGGTGAAGAAAAACTCAGATACATCACAAAACTGCTGATGTACAGCAAAGTAGACAAATCATCACCACCACCATGTAAGAAACCCAGGACTTGCAGTAATGTAACTGCCTGGAATGTGATCACTGTCCTCAAACCTGCAAGAAAAGCGGTACTCTTAGGTAAGGATAAATTGTCACCTGCTCTACATTCTTAAAAGATAGATGGTTTTATGTTATAATGGTGTTCAGGTTTGACGTGCATGTGACTGTGTCCCTACAACTTTTTAACCCTTTAACTTTTTGATGAAACTTGGTATGAACATCATGCCACTGGAGGTACCTGAAGACTTGTGATTCTGTGCATTAAATTATATTAGGACAGCAGCTGTGTCGGCTTCTTGATTGGAAGTGACATCAGAACTATTTAATACTTATCGTGAAATTTTGTATGATGTTTTCTTTATAAAACGAGAATTTCATACTTGGCTGTGATGCAAGACCTCTTGACAACACATCTTACTCATGAACCTCTGGTCTGTATCCTTGAAGGGGTTGAAAAATATCAATGTAAGCCACTTGCATGTTGAAACATAGTGTTTACAGTTTCACGCATATGCCATTTACTCACTATTTGTGGTAGCCATATTGGCAATGGCAGACTTGGCATATTGTCAGTATATCTGTTACCACACATCCTTCAGGGCCCCTTTTACTCTGTGCAGCTAATGTCATTCATACCTCACAATGATGGAATGACCTCCAGTGGCAGTACAGTTGAGAAGAATATGCCTCAGGTGTGATGACATCTGCTGTCATAATTTAACTCCTTAAGTTGAGGCATCCCCATTGTGTATGTAACAGTGAAATAAAGGACGATGTAGGTCATAACACAACTAGCTTATTAGCTAGGTATAGCTACGGTGTTAATAAAACGATAAGTTTCGGCCTACTCAGAGGCCATCATCAGGTTTACAAATGTTAGCTATGGGAGACTACACAGACCACGCATTGTTATTAGTCTCCTATAGCTAACATTTGTAAACCTGATGATGGAGTAGGCCAAAACTTGTTGTTTTATTAACACTGTAGCTATACCCAGCTAATAAGCTAGTTGTGTTTTGACCTACGTCATCCTTTATTTAATTTAACTCCTTAATAAAAACATGTGAATATAATGTGTTTTGTTTTTATAGGAGTTTTGGAAACACCAAAGTATGTTGACAAAACTGTGGCATTCCTGTCTGGAGTAATAACATACAAATTTCAAAAGAAAGGAACCATAGGTAAACCCTGTTTTTCGTTAATCTGCCAGAATGTGTGGTGAAATTTGTGATTTTCATAACAACACATGGGATGCTTCGATATAGAGAATATTAAAATGTGTGTTAAATAAACAGAGTGGGGTGTGGGCTGGATTGAATTGGCTTTCAATATGCTTCAGTGGTGGGTGTTATGAACTTTGTAATGGACCTGCAGGTTCTGTGACAGGAGGGGAATGCATGTGACTATCTGCTTCTCAAGAAGGACTCTTATTTTAAGTTATTAATTACTTTAGTTTCTTAGATATATAAGTAATTGGTCTTGTTCACAGAACATCATGTACAAGTTCCTTCTTTTCGTTTCCAAGTGGAAGATTTTGTGAAAAGACTGGGATCTCCCTTCACATCTGAGATTACAGGTTTGTAAGTGGTGGGATTTATTTGCATTTTGTGTTTACCAGCGTACAGTTTGTTAGCTGCTAATAAGATGGTCTGTGCCTGACTCACTGTTCTGCTTCAGGTTTTTTTTTTTTTTAACTTGATGCATGCATGCACTCGC
>Ga0123357_10005595_pt1 | contig 15104 bp, 10 predicted proteins | sample TergutEmb28metaG_FD_89873 | JGI IMG/M metagenome (GOLD analysis project Ga0123357, IMG submission 89873) | Embiratermes neotenicus P4 segment gut microbial communities from Petit-Saut dam, French Guiana - Emb289 P4 | ecosystem: Host-associated > Arthropoda: Insects > Digestive system > Gut ... | reverse complement strand
TTTTTTCACGGGACATTTAAATTTACGTACTATACCAGAAACGCTTTAGAGCGTTTAGAGGGGGAGGGGACTTTTAAATCCCGAGCGCTTTGGAGCGTTAGGGAGGGGAAAGGGTTAATTCATCAGTTACAGCTCCTTGGATCCCAACAGCATCCGCAAAGTGGAGTCCTTTTAACTTCATTTTCAGCTTGGGGAACAAAAAATAGTCTGGCAGAAATAAATCTGGACAGTACAGGGGATGATAAACGGTTGTAACATTTTTTTGGGTCAAAAATTGGCAAACACTTTGCAGCTGTTTGGTTGGGCACATTATTGTGCGACAAGAAAAAGTCGAGAGCAGAATGGATCTGGATGAACCCGTTGAATGTGCTTCAGGAGGCAATCCATTACTCCTTTATAAAATTCTGCATTTACTGTTTTTTCCTCTGGTATGAATTCTTTGGGTACTACGCCTTGAGAGTCGAAAAGATTATCAACATGGTCTTGAGGTGGGACCTTTGGAATTTCAGTTTCTTCAGCCGAGGGGATGTCTCACCAACCCATTCAGAACTCTGTTGCATTGTTTCGGGGTCATAGGCAAAACACTAGGTCTCATCTCCCGTAATAATTTTGTTAAAAAAATTTTTGTCCGCATCGGCCATCATGATAATTTCTTGGCAAGCTGTGACTCGATCCTCCCGTTGCTCAGGTGTAAAGGAGTGTGGAACAAAACATGCACACAACTTTCTCTTTCCCAAATCCTCTTTCAGAATCTGAAGAACTACAGTTTTGGAGATGTTCAAATATTCTTGATGCGATTCAACAGTCATTTTTGACCAAATCAGCAACAGCAGCAATGTTTACTACCTCAGTTCAAGTCAATTTTGGATGGCCACCTCTCTTGTCAGCTTCTACCAGCTCCCTTCTGTCTCAAAATCGAGAATACCACGTAAAAACATTTGATTAGTTCAGAGTCTCATTCCCATAAGACTTTTGCACCAATACTAGTGTTTCTGTTGGAGATAGACCAGGTTTGAAACAAAATTTTGTGGCAACTCTGTTAATTTCCACCATCCATGAGGTATAAAGAAAACTGACTTTACAAGACAAGTTATAACTTGTACACTGCCGAAGATAAACAAAACTCGGTGTGTGAATGGATGTTGGTTGGCCGAAAGATGGCTCTATTTCTGTTATTTAAAAAAAAATCAGTGCACTGTGTATACTCAGACTGGTTCATATTAGGGGTGAAAAAATGTGTGATGAGAAATTAAAATTGTAACAACATGGACAGTCACATTTATTAGCGTGTAGTTTAAACGCTGTAGCCTGTCTGAATTTTCAGCCTTGCTTACTTTGGTGTTGAAGTCACTTGACTTTGAACACATTAGCAGCCAAATTGCTCCACAATGTGAGTGTGTTTTGAGATGCATGCACAACATTGATGCAGAAGACAAATAGTATCCTTGAGAATGTGTAATTTTAATGTTTGCTCGTAATTTTTAAAGATGCCTGAAAAAACTGAGAAATGCTAAGTGTAGTCTTTATGTTATTGATATAACTGTGCACATTAAATGAAGTGTGTGTGTTCCTTTATTGTTCTATGTGCTGATTCTGTGGTGTTTCTGATGGTCCATTGGTATCCTGCTTTGATGCTGTCAAAGAATTCATTCTGTGTTTCAACTACTGTATGCTTATTTTATGACCTCCCCTCTGCTCCCCCCCCCCCTTCTTTTTTCTTCTGAAGATGTTACTGTCTTGTAGGATGTTATGCTCTGTTGTCTGATATATTGTTACCAAATTTTGGAGGAACCTGCTTCCTCCATCTTAAAGGCGGAAGTCTGAAGTCATAGAAGAAAAATTACTGTGATATTACAGAGGTGCTGAAGCAAGGCAATGGCGGCTTGCAAGATACAGTAAGGCAGCTGGAGTGTGACCAGAAGGAGACACTGCTTAAGTGTGCCACGGTGTGGAACTGCAATAGCAAGAACTGCCATCCAGCGCAAGTGAGTTGCAGCATGCTGAGTGAAACAGAGCAGACGTTTTACAATTGTGTTACAATTTTCACATTTTACAAAACCTTCCTGCACAGGACACACCAATACTTGCACAGGGCCTTGATCCTTCTGGGTTGACAAAATTGACATTAGATGTTTTTATACATATAACAGCAATTAAACAATGACTTGTGGTTTTTATCAGGAATGTTTTAGCATTGTCTTAGCCATATTGTACACATTGTTGTAAATACAGCTGCTATTTTGGATATTTTAACATTGTACATGTGAGATACATGTTGGTATTATGTATTCCTTTGTAATTACATCTCCCTGAGGATGGTGATTTGTCACAGAACCAGGTTTATATGTACCTTATAATTTTATTGTGCATATATTTTAATGTTTGTAAATAATTACAAGCACAATGCAGGGAATAGATAATATTAAATAAATTTTTGCCATGGTTTTTGGTAACATACAGTTTTTTTAGTTGTTAATGGCTGATTGCTTGTCAAATTGTTCATTGATGCATGGCAGGGGAAGGAAATGATAGAAATTGGTTTAAACAAAATCAGGGAAAAGAAAGTAAATAAATGACAGATAATCAATCTAATGTACAGAAATTAAAACAAATATGTGTCTGTATGCATTTACTTGAGAGTGTAAAATGAGGTTAGGTATGTGATTAATATTTTTGTTTCAAGACACTGCCTAATCAAATGGTCCTGTCTATTACTTAGTACGTACATATTTTCAAATTGCAGTTTAACAGAGTATTAAAATTTTTCTTGTCTCATTTACTGTCAGCCTATGTTTATGTCATTGTTAGGGATCTAAATGATGTTGCCAAAGTGGTTGCATTGTGAAAGGGTTATAAAATGAAATAAATATCCAGAGTACATATTTAGTTATTTGTATAAACAGTATCTTTGTTATATTAATGTCTAAAGGAATTTGAGGCCTCAGTCACAGATACGTTGATGCAAAGGGACATTTCATTCCTCACAAATGTTGACTCATACACCAAGAACAGACATAGAACACTCCTGGCATTATGACAGGGTTTCATGGCAGCTAAATTCCATATGTGTGTTACCTTCCAGGCATATATGTAGACATGTGTATCAAGTGCTGACATGTTGTGACACAGTAAAATCTCAACAGGTGTATATAACATTTCTTAATTAACAAACTCTTTCAGTGTGAAAGTGATAACATTTCTTAACCTGCTAGTACAGACTCTTACAGTAATATTGCTTCAGAGTCCATGTATATTATCCTGGATTGTGTGTTGTGGCTGTGTGAATTCTTAAACGTGATCATAGAACTCTGGTGTGTTTGAAATATCTTAGCCAGAGTTTGAAGTGGACATTTGTTTTCAAAAAGAAACTATTTACTTTTGCAGCTAGTGATTTCTGTCCTGTTGGATGATCTATCAAGTGGGGCCCTCAAGATTCAAGGATTTTCCAGGACATTAGAAGGAACTTTACCCTATACAGAACGCCACTTCAAGAGATTAACGAAACTGTTGCAGGACCTACATCTCCTGCAGTACACTGCAGCATGCATGCAACCTCAATTCCAAGGGGGAGGTGGTCTGTTAAAATAGTGGTGAGTAATCTGTATTCTGTTCCTGTGTTGTATCTCTTTTTCCTTGCACTGAAATGCCACTGAGATCTCAAAACTTGTTTCAGAGAAAGTATGGTTTGAAAGTTTTAAACATTCATACATACACAACAGATTTGTTATAATTAAATAACTGTTCAGTATTTTGAAAATAAAAATGGACAGTGTTGAATATAAGGTCTTTATTTTTAAATAATAAGTGATGGATTTTTGTTTTTACTGTGATCCAGTGACAATCAAGGGAATGTCAACATGATACACTCCAGAAGGATTTATATAAAACATTTATTATACAAATGAAAATTGTTTAGTATGAAAATTAGCGTGTAGTTAATACCTTGCCAGTCATATCACATGGGACTGCATATGAACTGTGCTAGCTCAGTAAATTTACAGGCTGTGGGCTGGACATTCACCAGTTTTTGAAGTTGATGAAGGGGCTTGGACTCATTTAAGGTGGAATCAAGGTGTTTGAGGACACTGATTCATGCGAACAGCGAGCAGGAACAGCTAGACAAGGAATTATGAAGAACTGTGCTTCCTATGAGGAGGTGAGAAGATTTTGAAGGGGAGGAAGATGCCTTTTGTCACACCAGAATTCAGTGTTTGATTTCTTCATGTCATCTTCAGGGATTTGTTCATCGCCACCTGTATCGTTCAACAACTGTTGTGTCAAAGGACATTGAGGTCTCAGAACCACCTAGAATATAACTTCAGTAGGTGACTAATGATACTGAAAATTATTGCAGCTGCACTTTGTATATTAAATAATGCATTGGTGTTGTTGCTGAAGCACAAAATAAAAATAAAACAAAAGCAAGTCCGAATTTTCACTTATTGCTGTATCCTGAGTGCTCCATTGGATTTTTAAATATGTTAACATTAGTATTAAATTCTCTGTATTGTAAAGGTCCACGAATTTTCCAAAAATCTAGGAACCATGTCAAAATTTTGGACACCAGAAGAGTGACATGAAGCAAGTTCCATCTTGGGGACGTGGAACCATTAGGTGCCATTGTATGAAGTGTAGTCACCTAGGTATCTTTGCACCCAGGAATTATACACTCTTGCTGTAGTGACAGTTCAGACAATTGTCAAAAATTTTAGTGCAGTAAATTTTCTACCTTCAATTTGAAATGATTTATTGGAAATAGGTGTGTAAATTGTTAATTCATATTAAAATTAATTACTCTAATATTGTTTCCGGCAGTTAATGTTTTTCTGTTATGTCATATGTCCTATCCTTCCAATCTTCTACACAGGATTGAAGTTTTTTCTGGTGCCCTCTCCTGCCTCTTCTGATTAAGGCCAGATGATAATATGTCATGATGGACACAAAACACACTGCAAACAGGTAATTTTTCATCTCTCAGTAAATGATGTATGTGGGTGCCTTTTGTGATAGTTTGGATGTGTGTAGGTTGTTCGCTGTTCTTTGTTTCTTTTACACTGCTGTACTGCAAACTGCTAGTGTGCTGCAAATAGTGGGTGGCATGACAGGTGGGCCATCAGAAAGATTTCTCAGAGTGGAAGTGTTGAATAGGAAGTTTAGGTTAGAACACGTAATGAGAAAGCTTTTAAAGATGTCTTATGAAGTAGATAAAATTTATTCTGTTTAAAGAGGAGTTGTGTTTGATAGTCATGTAAGAGTATGTTGAGGTTTGGCATATATCTTTACAGTGCCAGTGATGTGTCTTTACCATGACCATTCTGCCATTTTTACATTTCACACATGACCTTTGCGCTGTCTAAAACAGGTGGGTAGGTGTCATAATGGTTGTTTGCAGAGTGGGCACTGGGCAAACTGAATGATGCACTTGCGAAGGCACTGCCCATGGAAGATGTGTGAGCAAGGGGTGATTCGGACAGCAAAGAGACGCATGTCATCAAGGCAGATGGGGCAAGTTGAGTCTCCTCGTTCTGCCATCTGCTGCAGTGTGGCCAGTGGGAAGAGTGAAATTACAGCTCTCTGTGTTGCAAGAGGACGCCAGTATCGATCCAGTACTTGTTGCCCACACACATAGACATTGGCATACCTTTTGACATAGGAATCTAAATTAATGGTTTGCTTGTTATGTTCTAAAATGTGTTTTGACTTTATGTACATTTTAAATGCTGTAATTAACATTGAGGTTAGGGATGACTACTGCCAAAATTAGTCATAGAAAAGCACTAAAAGTAGCTTATGATATGGCATTATACACAGTCAACACAAAGCAGCTTTATGATTTTCAAACTTGTAATCTGTAGTCACATATACTGCTGTACTGTTTGTAGAAAAAGTGAAGTCGCAGATAATGCCATGAAGACATATGGTCAGGGGTGTGTGTGTGTGTATGTGTGGAGGTACAGGTATAGTGGTTAACTTCCCTCTCTGGCTGCCTCCAGTGCTCAATGATGAGGAGGCTGAGTACGCCCTAGAGCTAGTCTGGATGTTTTGAAGAAGAGAAAAGTCTTTTATGTTGGGATTTGAAACATGGACCATCCAGTTTGTAGCCTAGTTGCTATACCAGCTGTGCTAACCTGGCATCTGCTATAATATAGGCATAACACTAAATATTAGTGACTACAAGATAATTTTATATGGCTGACATGTGATCTGACAGATGTCGTAGGATGTTCGTTATTCTCCCACACACATAATATGTCAGCTGTAACTTTCTATGGCTTCTTTAATGTTATTTGGTTTATTCACGTTTCTTTGTTAGGGCCCTGGGTTGCTGTTTTATTTGACATGTTTCTATAACAAGAACTTGGCTAATGCCATGTTACATGAAGAGCAAGGCCAGGAATTTTTGTCCATCTCAGTTCACTTTCTTAGGAACTCATTATTTCAAATGTATTTTGTTTTGGAAAGCATTGCACATGGATTTATATGCCCTGACATGATCTGTGATTTTCTGATATCTCAAAGGAAAGGTCGCGTTACGCAAGGAAATTAGTTTTTCAGCATGTGGTTGGTGTGTGGCTAATTCACTCTGGCATGTATTTCATTATAGCAAATACATGGTTTGATATGTATCAAAAGTAGAAAATCCACTTTGTAATTACTTTGCATTAAAGTATGTTTAAAAGGATGAGAATAGTTTAGAAAATAAAGGTGCAAGAGTGGCATAAATGTACATTAGTGGTACAGATACAGAGTGCATCTTCAGTCATCTTCTCAAGTACAGGGAAATACAAGCCTAGGTTATGTCTCATATGGAGGTGTACATGTAACTTACCCAACAATGATACACAGTGTCCAGTAATTTAACTGCCATATTGTTGCCAGTATGAGTATAGCTGACAGTGCAACTGTGCTGCCATATATGACAAGAGGAACCCAGAATTCTTCCAATCCTTCAAGCACCTGGAGCTCTAAACTCCTTACTGCTGAGACAATATGTGTCTCTTCCCCAGCTGCTCCTGTAAGTGTAACAATTACTTGCACATTGTTTTGAAGGAAGTGTTTCATACTTTTATGTAACAAAAAGCTGTTCCTAACATATTTCAGATATCTTGTATGGAGAGAGAGACAGGCCATGGCATAACTAAGGTAGTTATGTGCCACACTGTAACTGGAGGCCTGGGTTCAGTCCTTGTGGGATTTGTAATGGATAAAGTGGCATTAGGACAGGTTTTTATCTGAGTGCTTCAGTTTTCCCCTGTCATCCCTCTCAGTGTCATTCCACCAGTACTCCATACTTGTGTCTCGTGTCACACATGCCATGTAATCTTTGCTATTGACGGTATTGATAAGTAACACAACTAAGAAAATAAGTGGGCTTATGGTATAATGGTTTGTCTGCCCTCCACACACATCTTAGAATGAGAAATTTTTCTGACAGTCATGCTGATTATTAGATAATGTGGAAAAATGTTGCAGAAGTCAGACAATATAATACAACACATGCATTTTTCATGCTGGGTATATAAGGCAAATATGTAATAATAATTATTGCATTACCACAGCATAAATGGTTATGTGAACGTACGTGAATGTTACATTTATACGTACTTTGACTGTCTTATTAATATTTCTCTACCATCAATAGTATCGTTATGCTTGTGAGTTGGAAGACTGTATGGTAGTGAGGCTTAGAAAAATATTCAAGGGGATTATAATGGGATGATTATGTAGTATAGATGGCAGAAACAAGACATTTGTAAACTGTTTATGCAGACAGAAACTTGGAGATGTGAGGTGGGATCATATTAAAAGGAGAAACAAGTTGCAACAACTTGAACTGGGCCAAGATTGGAACTATGGTATCCTTTCTAGTAACACTGTTGAGTACTGGATTGGGTAAGCAGAGCTATGGCTTCTGGTTTCTATGGGAAAGGAGATTTCAGGCGTAATGTTGCGCTGATGTGATGGACCTATGGTACAAGAACTAAGCGGGAAATTCAGCATGTTATGTACTGAAGTAACTTCATAATTTGCACCTATAACCAAGAATTATTACAAGTATTAAAAGTTTGAGATTGACTAAACATTCAACTAAATGCAAGCACTAAGTAATAGATGCAGCACTGAGCAAGAAACACTGACTTTTCATATAATAGATTCAGAAAAAGAAGTGTATTAAACTGGTTTGTTGTAGATACCAGTGGCAGGATTTTGTTTTGAGGGTGATGAACATGCAGATTATATGAGAATGGAAATTTCCGTGACCAGCTGAATATGAAATGCATTAATTTGCTATAAATGAAGAGTAAAGCTGTCTGTATGCATGCCATGAAAGCATAATGGAGGATTTGACGTGTACGTAGTAGCTCCATGCATTCTTAAACTGAACACTGGATGGAGGTCCATGGTAAGCTTAATACCCTGGCTACTTAACCCCAGTGGTAAGAGCACCTGGTATGTATTGAATAACTGGCTGGGTTGGTCACAGAGCCAGTCTGGAGGATCTGAGTAGTGAAAAATCTATTACCTCTGCCAAGAATTGAATTGCAGTTCCTCATTCTTTTAATCGGTAGCCTAGTCACTATACTCGGTATGCTGTCACAGCTCCAGTAATTCATTGTAAGATAAAGTTAGCTGCAAAGTATCTTTATTGTCAGTCCACTGAAGTGCCAAGTCAGAGGTGAAGCATGGTGTTTTGCATGCCTTAGGGCGGCAGAGAGAGAGAGAGATTACAGAACACTGGTGAAGTAGGTGATGGTAAAAGTGAAGTACACTGAGAAAACCCTTCTTTGCATAATGTTTATTGTCACATGTCTCACTAGGACTACCTAGGCATTAACTGTAAATGCTGAATGTTAAGAAAATGGAAATACATACCTTTGTACTGAGAGAGAATGAAGTATAGAAGTGTGAGTGCAACGTAACCATATGATGGCTCAAGGTGGTTGAACTGGAGGGTGAATGTTAGCAGAACCATGCTCATGGCCATACCCTTACCAAGTCTAACAATGATGAATGCTGTAGTGAGTTTGATGAAGTCTGCTGCTGAATTTTCATTGAGTAACTGTGTCCAGTGACGAGTCTGCAAACAAAAAATATAGTAGTGCCTTTAACTTTCTGAGGCAAAATTGTTAAGAAATTGAATGTCATACTGTTGTATTTTATACATGAAGTTATTGTTCACAATAACTTAAGTTAAAAGAAGAAATATCCTTTGCTCTGTGTTTGTGTGTCCTCAGATGTTGGAAAAGGTAAGCTGGGCTGATTAATGCATTGAAATTTCTGCCAATATGGAGTGTTTCATGATCAAGCCTTTGCATTCCTGCACTCCCATTAAATTTACCATTATATTGCTACTTTTCCTTTTTTTATATTTTAGTGTGTGTTCTTTTATTTAGTCCCTGATGTTTCTGATGGCTGTTTGGTATCTTATTTTGATATTTTCAAAGGATATCTGTTCCTTCATAACACATGTTCAAAACCTCTGTCCTTAAATGTCTTGGATATATGGATGGAATAATAACCAATTATAGCTTACTCTGTGGAGCTGATCACTGACAAGGAAATCCTCCAACTGTCATGCAAATTGAAAGTTCGTTACCATGTTCACAGGAATCCACACCTGGACACTAATCTGAGCCCTGTGAACCATGGACATAAAATGGCTTTAAATTGTGCAACTGGCAGCGTTTTAGTGTGTTTCTACCTTTGAAGCTTGTACAATTCATATCCAGGTTTCAGGCTTCCTGATTTTTTTTCTCTCTTGCAAAAGAAAAATGCGCATATATAGTCCTTTCTGTTTTATATGAGCTCACATGCAATGAACGCTGCAGGTATGCAAGTACAGTGTAGAACAGCAGACAGTACAGGCATGCAAGGCGCTGATCTGGACACATTATCTTTTCTGCCAGAAGGAAGAACAGCACCTAGAAGGGAAATGAAACATTTGTATGTCTGTTGCCCTTGTAGAGGAAAATGTCCCCCAAAACATTTGATCACATAGTGAAGTAGAATATGTTCTATGAATAGGTAAAGGTGTTTCTGTCCATGCTGTGAAGGCATATGGGGGAGCAGAGGTATAGCTGCACTCAGTCATAACCTCAGCACTAGATGGAGGTGAATTGGTAACATGAATCTCCGGCCATTTTACCTCCAGGCAAGAATCTTGAAACACATTGAGTAGGAGGGTGGGTGGGCTCCAGAACTGGTCTGGAGTTTTTGGAGAAGCAAAACACCTCTTGTCCATACCTGGATTTGTATCCCATACTAACCAGCCCATAGCCTAGCTACTGACTACACTACTTTGGCTTCTTGGAGTGTACCAGTTTTCTGTATCCTCTCATTAACTATAATTTGTACTGTATATTTTATGTGAAACAGTTATTGTCAGAAGAGGATCTGTGGCCACTCTGTAGATTAATAAAATTGCCCCCTTTTTACCCGTTAACTTTTCTAGTGTGGTGTTCTGTGTAAGATCACTAAATCTTATTTTGTTATACAGGATAGTACAGCCATGTATGTAAAGTAATATATTCATTTGCTTGTCAAGAACAGTAAAATGAGGCTCTCTCTTCAGACAAAACAATCTAATAAAGCTTTGTGATAAAGGGAAGCATGTTAATGAATTTAAATTGCCATGAAAATGGGCTGTAACTGCCACTGGTGTTTCATAAAGGGAATGGCATGCAAGATTGAAGACGAAAGGAAAATGGCAGAGGGTTCTGGAGAGAAAACTGTCCTTTCTGAAAATTTCGCTTGATAAATTAGATTGCACTGTGTGTTCATACACAGGAATGATGTTGTTTGGGCAGTCAGATATTTTCAGCTGTTGCAGTGTGACAATCTGATCATCACAAACCAGTTACATATTTACATGACATTCAGTTTTACAGTGAATACTGTCAGCGTGGAGATGATTTTGGTGAATGGAGCAGACAGTCCTGGCCGAAGGTTGGTTATTGTCCATGGTTATACTAAGAATCAGTTTATTGCTAGCACACTGTTAATGTTGAAGATGAGATTAGAGAACAGAAATTATCATAATGAGATGAATTTTGAAAAATTTTAGAGATGGGCTGTAAAAACCTCATTATTAGCTGCTGATGTAACTTGATAAATGCTTCAGTAGAACTTGAGCCATCAAGACAGGTAAAAATTTGTTAACATCAACGAACTTGATTAATGAACTCTTCAGAAGTTTGTCATCATGCTGTTTGGCTCCACCATATCACCATGATTTAAATCCTCTTGGGACAAACTGTCAGTAAGAGAGCAGAAACTTTCATTGGAAGCTGTAGAGTGTGTATGTGTAGAATGGTAATATGCTTATGATTGTGCACAGATCAGAACAGCAGTACTGGATGTGAGTTTATTTTGCTTGGAGGGAAGGGTGGTGACAAAACAGCAGTGTGTAAGTGTTAATATGATACCTTCTATTGTGTTTCAGCAACTCAACATATTAAAGGTGATGCAGTAAACAAATATTCTTTATCAGAAAAACAATATTTGTTTTTATAATCACTACATGTTTCAAGTGTAAAGGATCATAATCAGGCGAGAGAATATACAAATGTCAAACAGTCATTAAAACACAATTCTTATTGTATGAAATCCTGGATTATATGTAATATAAAAACTTCTTACCCATAGTTGTTTTTTTTGCAAAATTCGGTAATGTTTAAATTGTGTCCATTCCTTTACTACTTGGGGAAAAGGTAAAGGTAGAGTTCTCCCCTCTGTACCGTGAAGTCACAGAGGGAAGTAGTGGTATAGCTCTACACTTTATAAAAATGCCACACCCTTTCCCCTGGGAATGATCTGATACCTCACTGCTGGTCTGGATGGGTTTGAAAAATCTTGCCCCCACCAGTATCAATTCCAGGAACGTCCAGCCTGTAATGAGTCACTATACAATTATTGATACTTCTACTGTAGGATATTATGAAAGCAGTAGTCTCTTTCCACATCATTTAAACGTGACAAAATTATCTTATTTACCTATATTGTATAGTTAACATATGAAGCAGGATTCATTGACTTTGAATATATATATATATATATTTCTTATTCTGTTATTTTTGTCACAATGACAATATTCAAAACGACGTTCTTGAATAGAATTTGGTCCAAGTGTATTTTTATCTACTTTATGTGTTAATAAATTTTTATGGAAGCAATCTCTTTCACATTAAAAAAAATTATAAATGTTTTTACCACCATACTTTCATATGTTTATATTTTCTCACCTCATGATGACTCTTTGGGGTTGAAAGTGTGTGGAAGCTGTCACATATTGCTTAAAGAGTATATTTTAGTTTGGATAATGTTGCAGGTGTTAACTCTGTTCTTGTCTCAGGATGACTGCTTGTCATATTGACAGATATTATTGCTTTTGATATTAGGCTTGGTAGTTGGTGTAACACCTGGAACATTAATAAGTCCTTATCAAGAGATTGTGCCTAGGGTAAGTACCATTCTGCAAGGCCTGACCCCTGGATCAGGATTTGCCACTGACCTGGACCCATGTTTAATACTCACTATCTAGTCATTGCCCATTTTATATACCTGGTTTGTGGTGGTGTGGATGCTGTCTAGATGCATGTACAAGCTGTGCAAGCACAGCATTAAGGCCCATGCATGTCCGGCACCAGAGCGCAAAATTTTTGTGTTCCACATGACGGCAGCCATACTCCTGCACCAAAACAGCAGTTATGTATCTTGTGTATTGTGGCTTAAATTAAATATATCAAAAGTAATAAAAAAGAGTTTCATGGCCTTAACCATACCACGCTGTATTTATTACAGTTAAACATCCATGGACCTCCATCTTTCACACACTGTGTTTCCTGGACAGTTTGTCTGCCAAGAAAATAGTGAAGTAAAAACTTTCTAACTTTTTTGTAAGGGATCAAGAACAGGATACTAGGTTTTCCTCAAATGATATGTCATGTAGCAGCAATATAAATACATAACGCTTTGTGAGGTGAGCTGGGAGAGGAGGAAGTAAACTGTTTGCCAATAATATTCAACAGAGAGAGTCTCAGTTCCACAGTACAGAAAAATATCTGTTTTAGCGAGTAGACACAAAAATTGTTGTGCATCTATTAGAGCCCAGAACTTAAGTAATGTGGATAGCTGTTGCAGAGATGCCATGGAGATAAACAGTTAAGAACAAAAATGTTTCTTGTGGTAGAAAGTGACTAAACTAATTTGAGAGCCAGTGAGAGTTCAATGAGTTGGGATTGGCATTACAACAAAATTTATCCTGGACTAAATATTCAGGCATGAAAATTTTTGATAATATTCCAGAGCTGTATCTGTTAAGTAACTTCTACATAGACCAACATTTTTGACAACAACACAAAAAAATAAAGAAGGAGCAGCATTACTGACCCTATGCGCAACATGTACCGAACATGTAGAATTATTAAAACAACTTTGTTTCTATTTTTTCAGTTTCTAAAATGGGGGTATATTGATGACTTAGAGTATGTGGAATTGAAGTCTGTACACATAGTGTGAACAACATGCATGGTGTGTGCTGGCAAGAAGTGGCCAAGCTTGGAAATGTGACTTTGAATCACAAATGTTTTGTCACTGTGTGTCATTCATGATGACTGTAGAGTAGCAGATATTCAGATTTAAATATTAGCATCAGTAGTGTAAATGGTAGAAATATCTTGTCATATATTTGTAGTTAAATAAGCAGTAAACGTTGAAACTATAGGCTTTCAGCTTTGATACGTTTTCTAGCTTGAGTTATGTATAATCATTCCATTTGTTGCAATGGAGTAAATAAACGGTACAGTTGCAAAGTGTCATGCAATGAAGCTTAGAAACACACAAATGTCATTACTTAACTTTCTGCTTGTCAGTTGTACTAATTTTAACTCCATGGTTTTTACTGAGAAGCTAACCCGTCCTCAGCTAGTCAAGAAATTCCCTGCATATTATGGAAACCGAAGGAACATGACTGCACTCACAATGGCCTGCTAGATGCCTGATACATTGTGAAATATTTTGTAACATGGTTAGTTTTTATGGTGATGAGTAATTAGCACCTTGCCCAACCCCTAAGCTGGTGGAACTTCCTTTGTTGACTGTCCGCGACTGCTTATTGAATATAATCGCAACTACCTTCCATATTGAAGGCCATTCCTCCATCTGCAACCTGTGTACACGTCATGCTATCGTGACAGAGACCCACTGATCTTGGGTTGTACTCATTTTAGGATCTGTAATGCTCAAATTATATTATGTGCAGTGTGCTTTGCCTGAGTAAGAAGTGTGGGCAGGATGATAGGTTACCTTTGTGGTGGTACAAGGGGTATGTGTCACCGCTTGAAGACGCACCTCATTCTAGCAAACAGTGAGCCAGCAGAGTAGAAGCCTGTTGCCATTGGTACCACAACTGCCACATAGACGACAGCAAGCAAGAGAAGGGTGACCATGCTGTATAGGCGTGCTGCCAGCGGAATGAGGAACAGAAGTGCTAACAGGCACCCTGCAAAACAAGGGAAGTTAAAATTACAACTGATACTTGTAACCCTTCTTGTGTGATGCATGTATTTGATGCTAGAAAATGTCAGTGAAGGAAATGTCCTACCGTGTCTGGGTAGCTGAAGAAGAACTAGTGGCTCTTCAGCAATATGAATTATATGTCACTTTGGAAACATGCGCACAGAGGAGGGTGTCTTTCAAAGAAAATAAATAAACTAATTCAAGGAAAGTGTTGGGAAATGGAAGACAGCAGGTGTATAATTCACTGTTTGCATTTGTAGATAATATGTGAACTCAAAAGAACCATATACAGTGATACCTCGGCTAACGAGTGACCCTGCTAACGAATTTTTCGGCTAACGAAGATTTTTTTTCGCTGTTTTTCGGACTCGGCTAACGAATGTTTTAGTGGTTGCGCGCGCTAACATAAAACAGCAAACATGAACGGTCGGGCCATTCCAGGAGCTTAAGAGAAGTTCAGTCAACTTTGGACAGAGTTTTGACTTCTCCTTTAGCAAAGAGACAGAGGCCAGCTACTGAAGAAGAGGAGACTTATCTTGAATAAACTTTGAAAATTTGGAAGAAGAATAGTAAAAACGTTGTGTACA
>Ga0123357_10005593_pt1 | contig 15105 bp, 9 predicted proteins | sample TergutEmb28metaG_FD_89873 | JGI IMG/M metagenome (GOLD analysis project Ga0123357, IMG submission 89873) | Embiratermes neotenicus P4 segment gut microbial communities from Petit-Saut dam, French Guiana - Emb289 P4 | ecosystem: Host-associated > Arthropoda: Insects > Digestive system > Gut ... | reverse complement strand
GTGCACCTTCGCGTACCAGGACGCCCTTGTCCTTCCAACCCTTGATTATCCGCTGAACCTGTCTGCTAGAAATTGCTAGTTGTTCGGCGACCCGGGCTGCACTAATCGTTGGATTGTCGCGTAACAAACCAAGAACAGACTCGTCTACTACGACATCATCTACGACATTTATTACGACATTGGCCCGATAATCCTTCAGCGAGGCCTCAATAATGCCCAGCATGAAGGTGATGAACGGAGCCGCGTCAATCTCGGGCTCACGTGAAGCCTGCAATGCGTTGTAGTAGCCCGCTTGGTGTGACGCGATCAACGTCTCGGTCGGCATCCAATAGAACAACTGGTTCCATCTGCTCAACATAAGGGTCTGCCACAGCCGGCCAATACGGCCGTTTCCATCCTGGAACGGGTGAATGTGCTCAATCAGGAAGTGGGTGGCACTGGAGGCTATCAAAGGATGTGCTGTCGTTACAGACGCCCACTCCAGCAGTTCAGAGATGAGCCGAGGCACCTTAGCCACCCGCGAACCGGTGTGCAACACCTCGTTTAGGCTGTTGACGATGTCAACATCATGACTGCGAAAACAACCGGACTCTGTGATAAGCCCATGGGTCAGCAAACCATGAGCCCTCAGCAAGTCATCAACAGAGTAAGGATCGTACGTGTCGAGGGCTTCATACGCAGCCCAAGCGTTCTGGACTTCAAGGATGTCTCGTTCGGGGCCATACACAGTATGGCCGTTGACGACAGCGGTTACTTCATCAAGGCTCAGTCGGTTACCCTCGATGGCAGTGGACGAGTGAACGGAATTGATGCGGTTCTTCCTTCGTAACTCGACAGGGTGTGCGGCTGTAGCGTCGTCAATTTCGACGCTTCGAAGCAGGACGTAGATACGACCAACCTGATCGAGCCACTCGTCTCGAGATGTGTAGAACTCGGGAATCATCACACTCCTTTCGCATAGCTTCAATTATCCTGCATAATTCAGACTTGAATCCTGATAGTGCGATCGGACCTGGGACACGATCCTATAAGAAGACGCACCCACCGAAGACGACCTGATCAGGTCGCTGTCCATACGGACTCGACATTGCTGATGGTTGTGCGCAACCGGACCACTGTGACGATAGTTCTGCTGCCTATCAACATCGGCACCACGACGACGTCGAACGTTGAGGTAGCCGCGAACCAGCGAGCCTTCCTTGCCTTTATGGACCCTATGCACGAGCGAAGAGCACCTGCGGGATTGATTCGCCGCCAGTGCTCCAGCGGCATATAAGAACCCCTATTAGCCCGTGTGTGAGAGGGCTCCGTCCGAGCATACAAAATGAGAAAGACTCTGGGCGTCAGGATCCGACCCTAGCAGCTCTTGCAATACGTCGAGGCTTTCGGCTGAAGGCTGCCCGAAAATTAGCTGAGCTTCAACCACCGCATATCCTTCGCGTTTGGTAACAGCGACCTGGAAAACCGTGCTGATGCCATCGGCACAGTACGCTCTGTATTCGGCATCGTGGCCTGGGCCTCCCCCAGTGGGGTCGGCGGGGGTAAAACCAAGAATTGCCCCTTGGTACCCCGGCAAGTCCACCTCAAGCATGTCCTCGTACGGGGGAATTTCGCTTTTGTAAGTAGACCGCGGATACGGATCTTGGCTGATCGCTGTTATGAATCCATTGTTAGTCAACACTTGCTCGATAGACGAATACCACTCCGTGGAACCACCAGTGGAGGTGACGTTACCGTTTGGTCCGCACGCAACCAACACCAATGACACAACCGGCGCGACCACAAATGTCATGGTTTTTCGGTACAGTCCTTTTCTGAAGAATTCTGGCCCCATTACGGTCTCCTAACACTCGTAGCCATGCAACATCGTAACTTTCCTTTTGTTCACCAAGGCACCTATGCGAAAGTCTGCAGGATATGGGAGCCTGCCGTTCAAGGTAACTTGCTGGCGTTCATGTTACCTTAAACAGAACCTTGATGTGTGACCATCCGAGAGCGCAACCAAGGCAAACGAAGAAGCGAACCAAACCTTGACGCACTCCGAGTTGCTCTCACGCAAGAAGTGGCGCGACAACACTTGACTCTGGAGGACTTGTCGGATCGCACCGGACTAAGTCGCACGTCAATATGGAATCTCACAAATGGCCAGTTTGTGGGCAAGTTGCTTACCTGGCACACGCTCGCGCAGGCGCTTAACGTTCCGCTGTGCTATTTCGCCCAAGCGCTGGAGCTTCCTGCCGGGGAATACATGCCTCCGTACAGACAATAGTGGGACACAAATCATGGCGACTTTCACCCGATTGGCCCTCAGAATCCGAACTGCCTCTTGCCGAACGATATGAGAAGGGGTCCGGATAGTCCGCACTTGGTGGAGCACAGGGGACTCGAACCCCTGACTTCGACCTTGCAAAGGTCGCACTCTACCAACTGAGTTAGTGCCCCGAAGCCCTGGCTAGTTTACCCGTCCCAGACCCAAGATGCCACGTCCCGCCACCGCGCCTTCCGTCAACTAGCATGGTTTACGACGAACGGAGCATATTATGATCCCAAGCGCAACCATCATTTGCATGGCCATTTCCATGCTCGTGGCCATCGGGCTGCCCATCAGTTTGTTCATCGGTCTGCGTAAACGGCTAGCACTCAGCCCAGTCCCCATGCTTGTCGGCGTTGGCGTGTTCATCGTCTTCGCCCTGGTGCTCGAGCAACTGCTGCACCGCCTCGTCCTGCACACCACGCCCAGCGGCCAGATCGCCCTCCTGATCACACACCCAGCGCTCTACGTGCTTTACGGAATCTTCGCCGCCGGCGTCTTCGAAGAGACCGGACGCCTGGTCGGCTTCCTGATCCTGCGCCGTCGCTTCACTGGTGTGCGGACGGCCATCTCCTACGGCATCGGCCACGGCGGTATCGAGGCCATCCTCCTGGTGGGTCTCACCATGATTAGCAATATCGTTCTAGCCATCCTGGCCAATGCGGGCGTCCTCACGGGACAGATCTATCAACCGGCGATCACGACCCTGTCTGGCACGGCACCGGCCGCCTTTCTGGTTGCCGGCATGGAGCGCATCTTCGCCATCACGATCCACCTGTCGCTTTCAATTCTCGTCTGGGTGGCAGTGACCCGGCGTGGCCATTGGTGGCTCTTCCCGCTCGCCATTGTTCTTCACGCCGCATCGGATCTGTCTGCCGCCTGCTACCAGGCCGGTTGGCTGGGAATCCCCTTGACGGAGTCGCTGACGGGCATCGCCGCGGTGGTCGTCGCCCTCTATGCCATCACTTGGCTGCGACGCTGCTTGGCGGACGAACGTCAACAAGCCAATGAGCAGCAATTGATGGATGCGTCAGTTGCCCAAGAACAGCAACAGTTCCTGGCCACACTCCCACCTCCAGTTGCTGATTACGTGATAACTCCCACCGCCAAATGAATGCTTGTTTAACCTAGGGAGTCATAATCAACTGCTTTTCCTCAGCTTGTTTACCCCCAGGCCATCGTTAATTCGCGTTCGTGGGCGGCGCAGTCAGCCAAGTACAAGTTGATCAGACTCTGCCCAGCGAAACACCAACATTTGACATGGTCTGCAACAACTAGCCAGGCGACTATCTGAGGTCTTGCCACCAAACCTCGCCCAAACGAGATCCCTGAGGAGGTTCGGTATGGAAGAACAACCAGAAATGGCGGCGAAACCAGAGGCTCGACCTACCAGACTTCGCTTCGACCTCCCAACGAGCGACATCTGGCGGGAAAACCTCCTCTTGGAGCCTTTGCCATCTCACCAGGAAGTTGACGCAGCGCGGGCTACCCACGCAACCAGCCCACCTCGTCCCTCCTCCCCGGTAAACTTGACGTTTGTGCCGAACAACCCGCCCGCCCGTGCCACGCTCAGCAACGCCCAGACCAACGCGCTGCGCCACCTGTTGCGCCTGACCCCGGTCATCGATGAACTGGGCAAGCTGTTCAGTGGCGCTGGGCACGAGCTCTATTTGGTTGGCGGGACGGTGCGCGACGCCTTGCTCGACCGGCTGGGTGACGACCTCGACTTCACCACCTCCGCCCGCCCCGATGAGACGGAACGCCTGTTGCGGCGCTTCGCACCGGCGGTCTGGGACATCGGCAAAGCCTTCGGCACTATCGGGGCCGCCAAAACCCTGGACGGCACCGAATACAAAATCGAGATCACAACCTTCCGCGCCGACACCTACCAGGCCGACAGCCGAAAACCGGCCGTCGACTTCGGCGATAACATCGACGGCGATCTGCGGCGCCGCGACTTCACCGTCAACGCGATGGCTATCGACGTGACCAATCCTTCCGGCACGCCCATCTTCGTCGACCCATACCACGGGCTGGACGACCTGGCCGATCACCTGCTGCGCACACCGGCACCACCCGAGGTCTCGTTTTCGGACGACCCGCTGCGCATGATGCGGGCCTGCCGGTTCGCGTCCCAACTGCAATTCGAACCCACCCCGGAGGTCCGCGACGCCATCCGCGACATGGCCGGGCGTATCGAGATCGTCTCGGCCGAACGCGTCCAAGCAGAGCTCAGCAAGCTGCTGCTCAGCGACCACCCCACCCCCGGCCTAGCCCTGATGGTCTCGACGGGTCTTGCCGATCACGTCCTCCCCGAACTGCCAGCCTTGCGGCTAGAGCGCGACGAGCACAACCACCACAAGGACATTTACGAACACACCCTGACCGTCCTCGAACAGTCCATCGCGCTAGAGAAAGCCCGTCACCACCAACCAGACCTGACGCTGCGGCTCGCCGCCCTGTTGCACGACATCGGCAAGCCCGCCACCAAACAGCTCGAACCGGGCGGCAAAGTCAGCTTCCACCACCACGACGCCGTCGGCGCCAAGCTGGCCCGCAAGCGGCTGAGGGCTCTGAAGTACCCGAACGAGGTGGTGGACGCCGTCTGCCAGCTCGTCGACCAGCACCTGCGCTTCCACGGCTACGGCGAGGCTGGCTGGACGGATTCGGCCGTCCGCCGCTATGTCCGCGACGCCGGCGACCAGCTCGAACGCCTGCACATACTCACCCGCTCCGACTGCACCACCCGCAACCCGCGCAAGGCCGAGACCCTGCGCCGCGCCTACGACGAACTCGAGTTCCGCATCGACGAGTTGCGCGACCAGGAGGAGCTTGACGCCATCCGCCCGGATTTGGACGGCAACCAGATCATGCAAATCCTAGGCATTGGCCCCAGTCCTGCCGTCGGTCTCGCCTACAAGTGGCTGCTTGAAAGACGCATGGAAGACGGTCCGATGGACGCAGAAACCGCTACCCAGGCGCTTATCGCCTGGTGGGACGCGCAACACTGATCTTTAAAGTTAGAGCAATGATCTGGGCGTCGATGCGAATGTGAGCTTCGAGATGTACGTCGTCAAGTACCACACTGAAAGTCAGGTGACACCACTTCAGGCAAACTTAGTTTGGTCAGCGCCAAGCTCCGGCTGAAGACAGTGATGCCGGCCCCACACGGAGGCCGGCATCACCGAACGCAAGGTCAGGCGACCTGCTTCTTCATCTGCATGGCGCCAACCACGAAGAGGACGGGCAGTAGGAAGCCGATAACCGACGAGTAGCTGAATCCACCGGCCGGAATGGCGATGATCAGGGCGATCAATTGAATGGCTACCAAACCATAACCGAGGTTCAGCAACTGGCCAGCCTTGCTGGGCGTCGAGGCGCCTTTGACGCCCATGATGCCGACGACCAGTTCGTAAATAGCACCGACGATACCGACGATGATCAACAAAGTGAGCAATCCACTGGTACCTGAAACGCTCGCGGCTGCTAGCAGCCCGATCGTGCCAAGCATCGCGATGATGCCGATCGCACCACCGATGATCAAGAGGATAGAGCACACAAAGACCAACGTGTTGCGCTGAGGCGCGGTTGGCGGTGGCGCATAGCCATAAGGTTGCTGGGGCACCTGTTGGGCATAGGGGTCAACAGGAGCCTGCTGGCCGTCAGGGTGTGGAACATATGAGGACATGTCAATCCTTTCAGGAGCAATTGTTACCGAACAATCGTTAGCCTACTACGACGTGTCGTTTGGCACCCATCAACTGGGGTTCAATAGTTGCACCCGGTTTTTTGTCGTTTTCCTCATCTGACTGCCTCCTCCACACACGTATGATAAGCGGCGCAATTAGGCAGTTGGTATCAAGATTGTCTAGCTGTTACGATTAAGAATCCATAACATCGTGGCTTGCGGTGGTGGGTTTCATGGCCCAAGCCACTAAACTTGATGCCCTTATGTCGTTGTTCCCGCCATCAGTGCGTGCCTACATTTCGCCAACCCTCACGGGGTCGAGCGCGGCTTCAACGCGCCCTGAAGCGGGTTTGACGCAGACCACCACTACCAGCCAGCAACTCCCCATCGAGCCCAGCCCGTACTTGCCGGACGAACCGGCCGTCAGCCCGTCATCCCCCCGCTTCGCTCTGTGGCTGGTGCGCCGCCAGTTGAAGCTGGTGTTGGCCAGCGCCATTTTCACTCTGGTGTTCATGCTGCCGGGCACGCTGAGCCCGTTCCTGCTCGGCAGGGCCATTGACCAGGGCGTCACCAAGCACAACATCCACGCCACGGTTGTCTGGGCATTGCTGCTGGCGCTCGTCATCCTCATCGGCGTGATGGCTGACGTCGTGGCGTCCACCTACCAGATCGCCTGCTGGCTCGATCCGATGTATCGCATCATGAAGCTGGTGGCGCGCAAGGTCGGGCAGATGAGCCACGTCATCATCAAGCGCGTTCCGGCGGGTGAGATGCTATCGGTGGCCAGTTCCGACGCCGACACCTTTGGCGCTTTGGGCGAGGTGACCGGACGCACATTGGCATCGCTGGCCTCGTTCGTCTTCGTGACGTGCCTGGTTCTCAGCGAGTCACACACGCTGGGCCTGGTCGTGCTGCTTTCGGCGCCGGTGATCCTGCTGGCGTCAGCCCCTCTGATGGTGCCGATGCAGCGCAACCAGCGCATCGAACGCGAGCGCCAATCCACCCTGACAGGCATGGCCGTCGACATCGTTTCGGGCCTGCGCATCTTGCGCGGCGTCGGCGGCGAGCGGATCTTCGGCGACAATTACGCCAGCCAGTCACAGCGCGTGATCGAAGCCGGCAAACGCGCGGGCTACTGGTGGGGCCTGTTCCAGGCCGTCTCAACGGTGCTGACAGGATGCCTGCTCGTGCTGCTCACGTGGATCGGCATTCGCGAGATGCTAAACGGCCAGCTGACAGTGGGTCAATTGATCAGCTTCTTCGGTTATGCCGTCTTCTTGTCACAGCCGTTCGGCACCTTCGTCGAGTTCATCCAGAAATGGCTGCAAGCGCTGGTGTCGGCCCGCAAGACACTCGGGGTGCTGAACCAGCAGCCGCCCTGGCGGGTGGCCGAAGACACGCGGCCATGGTCACTCGACGAGATTGCAGACGAGCAGACCGGCTTCACGGCCAATCCGGGTGAACTGACCATCATCGTCTCGGATGTGCCGGACGATTCCGCCGCCCTGGCCGACCGGCTAGGACGCTACCTGCCAGTGGGGGACGTCACGGCCAGCGTCGAAGAGGAGAACCTGGCCCGGGGAGCTGCCGGACGTCGGCAACGTCGCGAGCGCGCCGACCAACGGGCGGCGCAGGCCGCGGCTGACGAGGACATGGCCAACAACCATTGGGGCGTTTCGATCGGCGGCGTCGACCTGGCCAATATCGACTTGACTGATCTGCGCCATCACGTCATGGTGACAGACGCCAGCGCTGCGGTGTTCGCCGGCACCCTGCAGCACCTCGTCGACCCACACGGCAAACACACCCGTCAGCAAGCCGAGCAGGTTCTTTGGGTGTCGTCGTCCGACGATGTCTGGGAGGCGCTGCCGGAGGGCTGGCAGGGACGCATCGACGAGCGTGGCCGCGGGTTGTCAGGCGGGCAGCGCCAGCGGCTGGTGCTCGCCCGCTCGCTGCTGGCCGATCCCGACGTCCTGGTCCTAGTCGAACCGACTTCCGCCGTGGACGCCCACACCGAGGCCCGGATCGCCGAGCGCCTGCCCGAGTACCGCAGAGGACGGACGACGATCATGACGACCGTCTCACCGTTGTGGCTGCGTCACGCCGACCGAGTCGTGTTACTGGATGACGACAAGGTGATCGCCACCGGCACCCATGACGAACTCATGCACCACTGCCCGGCTTATCGCAACGTGGTGGTGCGCAGTGACGATGAGCCCACACCCCCTGCCGCACCGGCCACAATGGTGGACGACGATCACGTGGCCGCTGAACTGGAATCTCAAGACGACCAGTTGGTGAGGGTCAAGCGATGAACAACATGTACGTGGAAGCACCGGAACAGCAACACCAGACCACGAGCTATGACTCCAGTTCGCTGGCGTCGCAGGATCCAGAGCTGTTCGAGGGCTCAGCCACCAGTTGGGATGCCGCCGGTGGAGCGGACCGCACCGCTGCCGAAACTGTGGGCATCGACGACCAGCCTGCCTCAGGTCTGCGCGCCCTGCTGCGGCGAGCGATGGGCAACGACCAGGCTCGTCATACGTATGCGGAGACGACGTTCACCGAGTCGCGTGACCCGGCTTTAGGCATGCCGGTGGCCGACAACAAGGCCGTCGTCAGTTTCATCGGTGGCATGATCAAAACGCGCAAGAGCGCGGTGATCGGTCTGATCATTGCCAACACCGCTTCGGGGCTGGCCGGGTTGATCGTCCCCAAGGTGCTGGGCAACCTGATCAACGACGTCACGGCACCGGGCGCCAACGAGTCGATCATGCCGCGTGTGACGCAGATCTGCTGGCTTCTGGTTCTGTTGTTGATCATTCAAGGCGGGTTGTATTTCGCCGCCAAGGCGTTGTCCGTGCTGGTAGGCCAGGACACGCTGGCGGCAGCCCGCGAACACATCATACGGACCGTATTACGTCTGCCTTTGTCACGCGTCGAAAGCGCCAGCACCGGCGACTTGGTGACGCGCGTCACCCGCGACGTCGGCGCGATGGCCGGTTCGGTGCGCTGGGCGCTGCCGGTGTTCGTGATCGCGCTGGTGCAAGCCGTCTTGACGCTGGGCGCCATCATCTTGAACTCGTGGATGCTGTCACTGCCGCTACTGCTGGCCTTCATCCCCGTGGTGTTCAGCGTGCGCCGTTACATCCGTCTGGCGCCACACGGCTACATCGCCGAGGGACGCTGTTACTCCGCCATAAACTCGGGGCTCACCGAGAGCATCGAGGGGGCGCGCACCGTCGAGGCGCTGAATCTGCAGAGCCAGCGGATCGGTAAGACGGACAACGACATCGAGATGGCCACCCAGATGGAGATCTACACGGCCGCCCGGCGATATGAGATGTTTCTGGCCTGCGGCCTGGCCTTCCAGCTGCCGTTGGCGGCGGCCCTCATTGTCGGCGGCATAGGCTACGGCAATGGCTGGGTGACGCTGGGCCAGATCGCCGCCACGGCCTTGTACCTGCAGCAGGTGGTCGGGCCGCTGTGGATGGTTGTCCAGACGCTCAACCAGATGCAGGGCGGTGTTTCGTCGACGGAGCGGCTGCTGGGCATCGCCTCGGTGCCGCCGGACCGCACGGCCACCGACGAGGAGCCGGCTGACGAGCATCTGATCGCCCGTGACCTGACCTTCGCCTACCGCGATGGCCGCGACGTATTACACAACGTCAGCCTGGATCTGGTGCCAGGCGAACGGCTGGCCATGGTGGGCCCGTCCGGATCGGGCAAGTCCACCCTGGGACGCCTACTCGCCGGCATCAACGGGCCACGCCTGGGCGTTGTCGAGGTCGGCGGTGTTGACGTCATGCACCTGCCGCTGGAACGCTTGCGGACGGACGTCGCCCTGGTGACGCAGGAACACCACGTGTTCGTCGGCTCGATCCGCGACAACATCATCTTGGCCCGCGAGGGCGAGTGCCCGGACGACGAGGTGTGGGAGGCACTGCACACCGTCCAGGCCGACGACTGGGTGCACCGCATGCCCGACCAACTGGACACCATGGTAGGTTCTGGACGGCAATTCCTGACGCCCGCCCAGGCCCAACAGATCGCCCTGGCGCGCCTGGTGATCGCCGATCCGCACACGCTGGTGCTGGACGAGGCCACGTCTCTGATCGACCCGCTGACCGCCCGCCACGTCGAGGGCTCCATGTCGGCCCTGCTGACGGGACGCACCGTCGTCGCCATCGCCCACCGCTTGCACACCGCCCACGACGCCCAGCGCATCGCTGTCGTGATTGACGGACGCATCGTCGAGCTCGGTTCGCACGAAGAGCTGATGGCCGAGGACGGCGAGTACGCCAAACTCTGGCGGGCCTGGACGAGCTGATCTCTGGGCGACTCGCCTATGATGGCCATATGACGATAGGAGGCTGTCATGCGTGGGTTCGGGATGATTGACGTTGATCACGTCGGCTGGCTTGACCACCCCCGTCCCATCTGCGGGCCATTGGACGCCATCGTCCGTCCCACCATCGTCGCGCCTTGCACATCGGACGTCCAGGTGAGCCATGGCTGGGCCGGGCAACGCTCTGACTGTGTGCTGGGCCACGAGGCTGTAGGCATCGTGGAGGAAGTCGGCGCAGACGTGCGACGATTCCATCGCGGCGACCTGGTGGCCGTCCCCTGCGTCACCCCGGACTGGCTGGCGCCTGGCGTGCAACACCCGCGCTCGCTGGCCCACGACGAGGGCGAGCAGGCGTCTTTCAAGTTTGCCGGCCAGAAAGATGGCGTGATGGCCGAGGTGTTCCACGTGAACCAGGCAGACGCCAACCTAGCGCACGTCCCCAAAGCTGTGGCACCTGAGTCGGCACTCATGGCGGTCGACATGATGTCGACGGGGTTCCGGGCTGTCGAGGTGGCCGAAATCGGATTCGGTGAAACCGTCGTGGTGATCGGCATCGGACCGGTGGGTCTGATGGCGGTGGCCGGTTCCGTGCTGCGAGGGGCCGGACGTGTGATCGCCGTCGGCACCAGAGACCGGGCCAGACAGGCGGCCATCGATTACGGCGCCACGGAGGTTCTCTCATACAAGGACGGTTCAATCGGCGATCAGGTGGCCGGCCTGCTGAAAGGACAAAGCCCCGACAAGGTGATCGTCGCCGGTGGCGATCAAACTACTTTGGCCGAGGCGGTGCGCATGGTGCGCCCCGGTGGCATCGTGTCGAACGTCAACTTCTATGACACCACAAGCGTTCTGAGCTTGCCACTGGCGAGTTGGGGCATGGGCATGGCCGATAAAGACATCCGCGGCAGCTACTGCCCAGGCGGTGGCCAACGACTAGCAGCCATGCTGGCGTTGATCGAGTATGGGCGCATGGACCCGACCAAGCTGATAACCCACCGTTTGAGCGGTTGGGACGGCGTGCCGCAAGCCTTCGACCTGATGACCCGCAAGCCACCCGACCTGATCAAACCGATCGTGTATCTAGACCGCACGACCGTCCAGTGCTTGACGCGTGAGGGCTGCGCTGGGTTTGTGCGCCTCATCCATCCAGGCCCGTAGACTGGAGACACCCCAAGGAAGGAAACTCTCATGCTTGATACTGATGTCCGTTCCGTGATCATCGCGGGTTCTGGCCCCGCCGGGCTGACGTCCGCCATCTACGCGGGCCGGGCCGGCCTGCAGCCCCTGGTCGTCGAGGGGGCCACCACCGCTGGTGGTGCCTTGATGACGACGACCGAGGTCGAGAACTTCCCTGGCTTCCCCGACGGTGTCCAAGGTCCGGATCTGATGGCCGCCATGCGGACTCAGGCAGCCAAGTTCGGCGCCGAGTTCGTGACGGACGACGTCACCGGGATAAACCTGACGGAGCCCGCCAAACAGATCACGGATGCCAGCGGCGATGTCTTCCAGGCAAGAGCGGTCATCCTGGCCATGGGATCGCGGTACGCCCGCCTGGGTATCGCCGCCGAGGAGCGTTACGCCGCCAAAGGAGTGTCCTGGTGTGCCACCTGCGACGGCTTCTTCTACAGGGGACGCGACATCGCGGTCGTCGGCGGTGGTGACGCCGCCCTCGAAGAAGCGTTGTTCTTGACGCGTTTCGCTGACAAGGTGACACTGATCCACCGCCGCGACAAGCTCAGGGGCTCGGAGATCATGGCCCAACGCGCACTGTCGAACCCGAAGATCGACTTCGCCTGGAACAGCGAGATCGTCGACATGACAGGCGATGGTGTCTTGGACGGTCTGGTGTTGCGCGACACAATGACTGGCGACCAGCGCCATCTACCGGTGGCTGGGCTGTTCGAGGCCATCGGCAGCGTCCCGCAATCCGAACTGGTGGCGTCGCAGGTTTCCTGCACACCAGATGGTTTCATACTGGTGGACGAGCCTGGCACGGCGACCAGCCTGGACGGCGTTTTCGCCTGCGGCGACGTCGTCGACCGGGCCTACAGGCAGGCCGTCAACGCAGCTGCGGCCGGCTGCCGTGCCGCTATCGATGCCGAACGCTGGCTGGCGTCCAAAGCCTAAACCTCTAGCGTGACTTCCAAACCGCCGAACATGACGGCGGCCAAGTTGTACAACAGCCCGAAGAGGAAGCCCAGGATCGTCATGACAAGCACCTCGACGGCGCTGATGGCGGTGATGAACCCAACAACACGCTGCGCCGCCAGGAATTGTGCCAGGTCAACAGTCGATGTCCCATTCGGGTTGCCCATGACGGAGTTCAACAGCGACTGCGCATTCTCGATGGCATGACTGCCGACCAGGATGCCCCAAAGTAAGAACAACGCCGTGAAAATGACGATGCCTGTGCAGAAGGCGAACAGGAATGACATCTTCAGAATGGACAACACGTCGACGTTCGTGATGCGTAGATGCGCCCGGCGGTTCGACTGCTGGCTCACCTTGCCTTTGACGACGGGATGCTTGGTGGACGCAGCCCCTTGGGTGTGTGGCTTCGCCGGTGTCCTCGGCGCCCCAGAGGGTGGCCTGGCCGCTGATGATGCGGCGCCTGAGGCTTTCTGGCCAGACGAGGACGCCGGCCGTGGTGCTGTGGGAGTCTTCACCAACGTCGGGCTCTTGGATGCCTGAGGTGGTGGTGTCTTGGGGGGACGTGCTGACGTCCCTTGTGGCGCGGGTGCCCTTGATGTTGTGGCCGCCGTCGTCCTAGTTGTCGCCTGGGGTGGCTTAGCCCCCACTGGCCGGTTGGGTGGTTTACGCGCTGTGCCGCCGCTCGCCGCGGTTTCGCTCATGGAATCCTCCTGTGTTGACGTTCCATTGTCATCTGTGATGGCTTGTCAGTGCAATTCCGAGGTTGAGACTAGACCCAGGTCCTCAGTCGATGCTTCTTGATCTTGTGTTACCTCGTCCGAACCCTCCGGATTGAGGGCTATGGCGATGACACGGTCATCGTCCTTAACGGCCACGAATCTGACACCCATGGTGTCGCGTCCCATGACCGGCACCTCGCCCACTGATGAGCGTGTGATTTGCCCGGACGACCGGATCGCCATGACCTGGTCGCTCGGCGTCACCACTAGTCCGCTGACCAGTTCGCCGCGGTCGTCGTTCAGTTTCATCGCCCGGATGCCGAGCCCGCCGCGGCCTTGGACGCGATATTCAGCCACTGTGGATCGCTTGGCATAGCCTTCGTCCGTGACGGTGAAGACGAAGGTCGCGTCCTCGTCCAACCCTGACTTGATGACGGACATAGACAACAGGCAATCGTCCGCCCGGAACCGCATACCGGTCACCCCGGAAGTGACGCGCCCCATCGGTCGCAACTGTTCGTCGTCGCACGTGAAACGGATGGCCTGCCCCCGGCGCGACACCAGCAGGACGTCGTCATCGGTGTTGGCCAGCTCGGCGCCGACGAGTTCGTCGTCCGGCTCGCGGAAATCCACCGCCAACAAGCCGGCCTGGCGAGGGCTGTCATACGCCTTCAGGTCGGTCTTCTTCACAAGCCCGTGTTTGGTGGCCAGCACCAGGTATCGGGCGTCGTCGTACGCCCGCAACGCCAGCACCTGGGCGATCTGCTCGTCCGGCAAGAAGCTGAGCAACCCAGCGACGTGCCCGCCCTTGGCGTCACGGCCGCCCTCCGGCAGTTGCCAGGCCTTGATCCTGTACACGCGTCCCATCGTCGTGAAGAACAGTATCCAGTGATGGTTGGTCGTCGTGAACAGGTGTGCCACCTCGTCGTCCTGACGCAGGCGCGCGCCCTTGACGCCCTTGCCGCCGCGCTTCTGGGTGCGGTATTCAGTCAGCGGCGTGCGCTTGGCATAACCGCCGAGTGTGACGGTGACGACGACTTCGGAGTCCTCGATGAAATCCTCGTCCGAAAAGTCGTCTTCCGCGGCGATGATCTTCGTGCGGCGCTCATCGCCGTACTTGTCGGTGATCTCTTGCAACTCGTTGCCGACGATGGAACGCTGGCGGGTCTCGCTGGCCAGGATGTCCTTGAGGTCGGCGATGACAGCCTCGAGTTCGGCCAGTTTGTCAATGATCTTCTGGCGTTCCAGCGCGGCCAATCGGCGCAACTGCATGTCGAGGATGGCGGTGGCTTGGACATCGTCGATGTCCAGCAGTTTCTTCAGGCCCTCGCGCGCGTCCTCCGTGGTGCGGCTGCGGCGGATCAGGGCGATCACCTCGTCCAGCGCGTCCAGCGCCTTGACCAGGCCGCGGTAGATGTGAGCCTGCTTCTCGGCCTCCGCCAACTGGAAGCGGGTACGCCGGTAGATCACCTCGATCTGGTGGCGCACCCAATACGAGATGAACTGGTCGAGGCGCAGGGTACGTGGCACACCGTCCACCAAGGCCAGCATGTTGCAGCCGAACGTGTCTTGCAGCCCGGTGTGCTTGTACAGGTTGTTCATGACGACACGGGGTTGCGCGTCGCGCTTGAGGACGATCACCAGGCGCTGGCCGGTGCGAGCCGACGAGTCGTCGCGGATATCGGCGATGCCGGTGAGCCGCCCCGAGTTCACCAGGTCGGCGATCTTGATGGCCAGGTTGTCCGGGTTGCACATGTAAGGCAATTGGGTGACGACGAGGGTGGTGCGCCCGTGGGCGTCCTCCTCTATGTCGATGACGGCCCGCATGATGACGCTGCCCCGGCCTGTCCGGTAGGCGTCCTCGATACCCTTGCGCCCGACGATCAGT
>Ga0123357_10005592_pt1 | contig 15105 bp, 14 predicted proteins | sample TergutEmb28metaG_FD_89873 | JGI IMG/M metagenome (GOLD analysis project Ga0123357, IMG submission 89873) | Embiratermes neotenicus P4 segment gut microbial communities from Petit-Saut dam, French Guiana - Emb289 P4 | ecosystem: Host-associated > Arthropoda: Insects > Digestive system > Gut ... | reverse complement strand
GGGGGATTGAGTCCTCAGAATCCTCCAGCATCGTGGAAAAGCGTGTTGCATTAGCCCTCTCCCTTGCCCTTCTTCTCTTCAAGTTATGGAGCACATCAGGTGCTCCGTCCGCCATCGTAGTAAAGTGGACTCTCGAAAGATGGCGCTAGTAAACAACGAGACCAGCTTTTATTCTGCAGTCTCCGTGGTAGTGTTTAGTATCCTTGACATGCAGGTATCGACCTACAGCGAGAGTGACTTAGTAGTACCACCGTAGCGGCAACAGATGGCGTGCATAGGAGGTTTAGCTACTACAAGCTACGCTATTGTGTATGGAAAATTCAAACTGTAATTATAATAGCAAATGTAATGGAATCGTATGTTAGTAAGCACAGGGCGTTAATTTTCCCATGCAATAAATGCTTAAGGCGCGGTAACCTTCGTGGTGAAATGATGCGTTGTATCGGCGTGGAGGCGTCGCAGTTGGCGTCTTGTATCGTATCTTCCGCTTGAAGTGATTCCTCGTCTCTGCGTGTATATATGCCCCGTAGTCACTTCCACCATAAGGTCACTATACACTGCTTCTAGAGGTCCAAGTCCCGCGTTTTCGGCACCAGATGTTGGGGTTTCGTAATTAAACACAAAGCATTACGCCATCTTACTTTACTCACAGATAACAAATACATGGACCCTTGGTCAGAGATAACCGCATGGATCCTCCTTCAGTGATAAACTCATGGATCCTCCACACTTTTGTCATGGAATGAACTGGAATGCAGTTTAAGGTCTAAACACGATTCTGGTGACGTTAAAGCAGCAGGTATTCTGTTAAGGTGCATCTGCCTAATAAATGTGTTCCCGGCATGGTTCAGAAAATTGGGATGTAAAGTAGTAGCATTTAAAAAAATTTTAAAATACATCACAGGCATTATTACAGAGTGAAATGCTTGGAAGCTAAGCGACCATGACAATGGATTGTCAACGTGCAACACGTAATTGAAAGGAGGGGTGGGGGTGATATTTAGAAAAAAATGCACCACACAGTGACGTGGCTAGTTGTTACACTGTTGTAGTTTTCATACCATGTAGCTTGCAGTAACATTCACACTGTTTACAACCACCAACATATTACTGTACTTATGTAAACGGAAGGTTAATTGATATGCCTGACAATAATGTCGTCACCATTGTTGCTTTTTATGGTTATTCTAGCTTCTTGTCAATGTCGGTACAAATTTCTGTAGCATGTTCCCTGAGTGTGCCGAGGAGTCAGGAAGGGCCAAGAGAGTTGGAATTCCTTCGCTAAGGTTCCTAAATTTACTGACCTGATACTAACAACAGACAAACTTCTGCTGGTCGTGATAATACAGTGCTGAACTGTGTGGAATTTGTGATATCGATATTTAACCTAATTGTTTCTAAACATGAGGTTTGTGATCCCCGTTGTGTTCTATGACATGACAAATATAAAGTGTGTGTACTGGTTTGATGTACAGTGTATGTAGTGGTCTGATGTACAGTGTGTGTACTGGGGTGATGTACAGTGTTTGTACTGTTCTGATGTACATTGTGTGTAATGGTCTGAAGTAGAGTGTGTGTACTGGTCTGATGTGCGGTGTGTTTACTGGTCTGATGTAGAGTGTGTGTACTGGTCTGATGTACCGTGTGTGTATTGGTCTGATGTACATTGTGTATAATGGTTTGATGTACAGTACGTTTGCTGGTCTGATGTACAGTGTGTGTACTGGTCTGATGTACAGTGTCTTCACTGGTCTGATGTAAAGTGTGTGTACTCGTCTTCTGTACGTTGTGTGTACTGGTCTGATATACAATTTGTGTACTGGTTTGATGTAAAGTGTTTGTATTGGTCTTATGTAAATTGTGTGTATTGGTCTGATGTACAGTGTGTGTACTGGTCTGATGTACAGTGTGTGTACTGGTCAGATGTAAAGTGTGTGTAACGTTCTGATGTACAGTGTGTGTATTGGTCTGATTTACAGTGTGTGTAATGGTCTGATGTACAATGTGTGTTCTGGACTGATGTACAGTGTGTGTGCTGATCTGATGTAGAGTGTGTGTACTGGTCTGATGTAGATTGTGTGTACTGTTCTGATGTACAGTGTGTGTACTGCTCTGATGTACGGAGTGTTTACTGGTCTGACGTATAGTGTGTGAACTGCTCTGATGTACAGTGTTTGTACTGATCTGATGTACAGTGTGTGTACTGATCTGCTGTAGAGTGTGTGTACTGGTCTGATGTACAATGTGTGTACTGATCTGAAGTACAGTGCGTGTACTGGTCTGATGTACAGTTTGTGTACTGTTCTGATGTACAGTGCGTGTACTGTTCTGATGTACGGTGTGTGTACTGGTCTGATGTACAATGTGTGTACTGATCTGAAGTACAGTGTGTGTACTGGTCTCATGTACAGTGTGTGTACTGCTCTGATGTACTGTGTGTGTACTGGTCTCATGTACAGTTTGCGTACTGTTCTGATGTACAGTGTGTGTACTGTTATGATGTACAATGTGTGTACTGGTGTTATGTAGAGTGTGTGTACTGGTCTGATATACAATGTGTGTACTGATCTGAAGTAAAGTGCGTGTACTGGTCTGATGTACATTTTGTGTACTGTTCTGATGTACAGTGTGTGTACTGTTCTGATGTACAGTGTGTGTACTGGTGTGATGTACAGTGTGTGTACTGGTCTGATGTACAATATGTGTATTGATCTGAAGTACAATGTGTGTACTGGTCTGATGTAGAATGTGTGTACTGGTCTGATGTAGATTGTGTGTACTGTTCTGATGTACAGTGTGTGTACTGGTCTGATGTACGGAGTGTGTACTGGACTGACGTATAGTGTGTGTACTGATCTGATGCACAGTGTGTGTACTGATCTGTTGTAGAGTGTGTGTACTGGTCTGATGTACAATGTGTGTACTGATCTGAAGTACAGTGCGTGTACTGATCTGATGTACATTTTGTGTACTGTTCTGATGTACGGTGAGTGTACTGTTCTGATGTACAATGTGTGTACTGGTGAGATGTGCAGTGTGTGTACTGGACTGATGTACAGTGTGTGTACTGGTCTGATGTACAGTTTGTGTGCTGTTCTGATGTACAGTTTGTGTACTTTTCTGATGTACAGTGTGTGTACTGGTGTGATGTACAGTGTGTGTACTGGTCTGATGTTCAGTTTGTGTACTGTTCTGATGTACATTGTGTGTACTGTTCTGATATACATTGTGTGTACTGGTCTGATGTACAATGTGTGTACTGATCTGAAGTACAGTGTGTGTACTGGTCTGATGTACAGTGTGTGTACTGCTCTGATGTACAGTGTGTGTACTGGTCTGATGTACAGTTTGTGTACTGTTCTGATGTACAGTTTGTGTACTGTTCTGATGTACAATGTGTGTACTGGTGTTATGTACAGTGTGTGTACTGGTCTGTTATACAATGTGTGTACTGATCTGAAGTACAGTGCGTGTACTGGTCTGATGTACAGTTTGTGTACTGTTCTGATGTACAGTGTGTGTACTGTTCTGATGTACAGTATGTGTACTGGTGTGATGTACAGTTTGTGTACTGGTCTGATGTACAATGTGTGTATTGATCTGAAGTACATTGTGTGTACTGGTCTGATGTACATTGTGTGTACTGTTCTGATGTACAGTGTGTGTAATGCTCTGATGTACAGTGTGTGTACTTGTCTGCTGTACAGTTTGTGTATTGTTCTGATGTACAGTGTGTGTACTGTTCTGATGTACAGTGTGTGTATTGGTGTTATGTACAGTGTGTTTACTGGTCTGATATACAATGTGTGTACTGATCTGAAGTACAATGTGTGTACTGTTCTGATGTACAGTGTGTGTACTGTTCTGATGTACAGTGTGTGTAATGGTGTGATATAAATTATGTGTACTGGTCTGATATACAGTGTATGCACTGGTCTAACACAACTATATTTATTGTTAGAATATAAAGTATTTTCTATATGAGGCACAACTACATGTTTCGGCGCTTGTTAATTGCCATCTTGAGGTTGTATATAAAATACATATTAAGCAGTTTTTCAAAACATACATGTGCTGTTTATATGGGGAAGAGAGGGTGTTAAGTGGGCACCAGATTTGGTTTCTGTCAGAAAGTTTGGACGGTGTTGGTTACTTGAGTTGTCCATGCTGTTACCAAGTTATGTCTAACCGTATTACAGTTAAATCTATGGTAGGTATCATATTATGTCTATGTGTGCTGTGTAATTACACTAAAGTGTAAAGTATACAATGTAGAATATTATGTAGCGTCTGTGGCTATAATTTTAGGTTTATTAACTTGCTCTAGCTGTTAGCAGTAACTTACTGTTTTGCATAAATGAGGCTAATATCACAATAATCTCATCTGTACAAACACATAGGCATAATATGATACCTGTAATAGATTTAACTGTAATAAGCTTGGACATAGCTTGGTAACAGCATGGAGCCTTCCTTTATACCACACCGCTCAAAAATTATGACAGATACGAGATCTCATGCCACTTTACCCCATTCCTACCCCATATAAACAGCCTATGTATGTTTTGTATAACAGCTTAATAAGTATTCCATGTACAACCTTAAAACGCCCATTATGACGCGCAGAAAATTTTAGTTGTAACTTATGTAGAAAATACTTTATATTCTACAAATAAATATACTTTTTTTAGACCAGTACACACACTGTACATCAGCTAAGTGTTTCTCTACATGTTTTTAAACCGAAAAAGAGGGTAACAAAAAAAGGAAAATAATTAAATATCGTTGAATAGTTGCAGATGCAAACAGAAGAATATATTCTAGGTGCATTTATAGAATGCAAAGTGAACAGATCAACAATTTAATTAAGCTAAGATACTTAGTACATTCACCGTCTAAATAAGAAATTTTAATATTCGGCTTCCACTTGTGTTATATAAGGCAAAAAGAAAGTTAGTGTGAAATGCACCAGGGAAGACTACAACAATTTTTAAATTCCTTATATTGATACAAATTGAATGTGTCACATTTTCTCAATAAAAGCTTTTAGCAGTAACAAGATGACATGCAAAATATTTATTTATACTGCATCTTATGTATATTGGACCGTGCATCATCTTGATAGTTGAGTAAAGAGAGACCAACTTGAAGTCACTTGCTATATTATTTCTTTATTTAATGCTCAACATGTTTCGAATGTTAATACAATCATCCTAAGGAGATTTCGACTTATTTGTTGAGTTATTTCATGGGTTGTATTGATCTGTTTCGATGTGTGTTGGTGTTACGTTGTGGTTTGTTTGGGGTGATGTGGCATCCGTATGCATTCTGAGGCACAAGTGCCTCAACCAGCATACAGATATCACAGCACCACAGCCAAACCGCAATGTAACACCAACACACATCGAACCAGATCAGTACAAACCATGAAATAACTCAGCATATAAGACACAAGACCTTGAGAATGTATGTATTAACGTCCGAAACTTGTTGAGAATTAAATAAAGAAATAATAAATTAAGTGACATCAATTTGGTCTCTCTTTACTCAAAAAACTATAATGCATTAACACATACTTAATGCTGTTGTAACATTTACACTACCTACAATAGAATACCTGAAGATTACAATTATGGGCTGAAATATTTTGCCTGGTTAATATGATTAATATTGACATCAATAAAATTTATTTGCACGGTTAACAAGCAATTCCCTACGGTCAAACAATAATTTTGCCTATCCGCCTTTTCAGACTGGCTGTGAGATGTGTCAGACAACCTGCTACTTACAGCTGTGAGCTGTGTCACACAAACTGCTACTTACAGCTGTGAGCTGTGTCACACAACCTGCTACTAACAGCTGTGAGCTGTGTCAGACAACCTGCTACTTACAGATGAAGAACACTCCAGTCTGTTAGCTAGACGTACAGTTGTCGGTCCTCCATCTGGCAGCACCTTCGATAGAACATGCAGCGTCACATCGAAACGTGACTGCTGTACACAGCTGCACGCTTATACTGTGGGCAGCAGCTGTCACTGTAACAACGTTCAGTTTATAACACCTCATTTTCCTCAAGCGAATGAACAAATCTTTTGTTTCTGATTGTCTAATCGCGCCCACTCTTACATTTGCAGAAGAAAATTCAGATGAAACCTTCATCATATGAATAATTTGGTGGTACCTCATTGGATTATGTTTGTATAATGCTTTTAAGAAAACTTGACTACGTAAACAATGACGTAGTTATTGACGTGTATCTCATGGTTGCAATGTGTATTTCGTAAAATTATTTCAATTGGCTAGTTGTGCGTCTTATGTGACGTAGACAACTTAACATACGACTCACACCTAGACACTTACACTCATTTACAACAGATTCCTACACAACATGATAAGCTGCCACAACACATTGTTCACAAAAACGAACTAAATCATGAATATGTATTAACTTTTTCAAGGAACGAAGAAACTCCCTGAAGATGACCTGAAAAGATCGAAATATGTTGGAGTGGTTTTAAGTGTTTTAAGTGAAAGTATTATAGGTGCATTTGTTGGTTAATAGTTGAAGTGATATTGACGTGTGTCTAACAATATATCCCCAAAAGCTCAACAAAAGGATTTTCGGGAAATCAGACTTCAACTAATAGGTTAAAGTGTTTCCCTGTTTCTTTCTGGCAATTAAAAAAAAGAAATTGTTTTAATAAAGAATTCGGTGTAGTCATGAGGATAAATAAAAATCACGCTAAATCAAATAAGGAAACCCAGTAACTGACTCTTAAATTAAATGTTGAAGTAATAAAAAATCATATTTGGGGTGAAGTTTGAAGTCATAACAAATTATGCTTTTGTAACTTTCTCAATTTACTTCCCTGGTAAGCCACATTTCCTACTTGGATGTCCAACACTATTAAATATTTGGTAAATTCAAGGTAATGTTGCTCCCGTGATTCATTCATTATCAAAGCCAAAATTCATGCAATGAAGCGTCACTCACACAAACACGATGCCTACAAATATGATTAATTCACGCTGCTGCAGATGGAGAGTTTGTAGGGTGCACTGTCGGTTATATGAACAGAGGGGTCTTATACATACAGTTCAAGATTCAGCTCACCGTCTCAGAAGAAACTTAAAAAAAAGCACGCCACTTCTTCTGGTAGTTCAGTTCACGAAACTAGCAACAGGAAAGACATGTATTCTCCAGCCATCAGCGCTGCACTACATCTGTGTTCTCACACCAGCTGTTACAACACACGTTTACAAACAGCATACCGCAGCATGTCCACTGCTTTTGTTCTCACACCAGCAGTTACAACAGAAGTTAACAAACAGCATACCGCAGCATGTAAACTGCTGGTGTTCTCACACCAGCTGTTAAAACACAAGTGTGCAAACAGCATACTGCAGAATGTCCACTGCTTGTGTTTTCACACCAGCTGATACAATTCACGTTTACAAACAGCATACCGCCGCATGTTCAGTGCTTGTTTTCTCACACCAGTTTTAAAACACACGTTTACAAACAGCATATCACAGCATGTCCACTGCTTGTGTTCTCACACCAGCTCATAGAACAGATGTTTAAATACAGCACACTGGAGCATGTCCACTGCTTGTGTTCTCACATCAGCTGTTACAACACACGTTTACAAACAGCATACCGCAGCATGTTCACTGCTTGTGTTCTCACACCATCTATTAAAACAGACGATTAAAAACAGCATACCGCAGCATGTCCCCTGCTTGTGTTCTCACACCACTGTTACAAAAGACGTTTACAAACAGCATAGCGCAGCATATCCACTGCTTGTGTTCTCACACCATCTGTTACAACAGACGTTTACGAAAAGCATACCGCAGCATGTCCACTGCTTGTGTTCACACAACAGTTGTTACAACAAACGTTTACAAACAGCATATGGCAGCATGTCCATTGCTTGTGTCCTCACTCCAGCTGTTACAACAGACGTATACAAACAGAACACGGCAGCATAACTTCTGCTTGTGTTCTCACAACAGCTGTTACAACAGATGTTTACAAACAGCATACGGCAACATGTCCACTGCTTGTGTTCTGACACCAGCAGTTATAACACACGTTTACAAACAGCAAACCGCAGCATGTCCACTGCTTGTGTTCTCAAACCAACTGTTACAACACACGTTTACAAACAGCATACGGCAGCATGTCCACGGCTTGTGTTCTCACATAAGCTGTTACAACACAAGTTTACAAACAGCATACGGCAGCATGTCCACTGCTTGTGTACTCACTCCAGCTGTTACAACAGACGTTTACAAACAGCACACCGCAGCATAATTTCTTCTTGTGTTCTCACACCATCTGTCAGTACAGACTTTTACAAACAGCATACGGCAGCTTGTCCACTGCTTGTGTTCTCACACCAGCTGTTAAAACACAAGTTTACAAACAGCACACCGCAGCATGTCCACTGTTTGTGTTCTCACACCAGCTGTTACAACAGACGTTTACAAACAGCATACCCCTGCATGTCCACTTCTTGTGTACTCACACCAGCTGTTACAACACAAGTTTACAAACATCATACCGCAGCATGTCCACTGCTCGTGTTCTCACATCAGCTGTTACAACACACGTTTACAAACAGCATAACGCAGCATGTCCACTGTTTTTGTTCTCACTCCAGCTGTTACAACAGACGTTTAAAAACAGCACACCGCAGCATAAATTCTTCTTGTGTTCTCACATAGATGTTACAACAGATATTTACAAACTGTTTACGGCAGCATGTCCACTGCTTGTCTTCTCACACTAGCTGTTCCAACACACGTTTACAAACAGCATAACGCAGCATGTCCACTGCTTGTATTCTCACACCAGCTGTTACAAAAGACGTTTACAAACAGCATACCGCAGCATGTCCACTGCTTGTGTTTTCACACCAGCTGTTCCAACACACGTTTACAAACAGTATACCGCAGCATGTCCACTGCTTGTGTTCTCACACCAGCTGTTACAACAGAAGTTAACAAACAGCGTACCACAGCATGTCCACTGCTTGTGTTCTCATTCCAGCTGTTACAACAGACGTTTACATACAGCACACCGCAGCATAAATTCTGTTGTGATTCCACAAAAGCTGTTACAACAGACGTTTACAAACAGCATACGGCAACATGTCCACTGCTTCTGTTCTGACACCAGCTGTTACAACACACGTTTCCAAACAGCAAACCGCAGCATGTCCACTGTTTGTGTTCTCAAACCAGCTGTTCCAACACAAGTTTACAAACAGCATACAGCAACATGTCTACTGATTGTGTTCTCACACCAGCTGTTACAGCAGACGTTTAAAAACAGCATACCGCAGCATGTCCACTTCTTGTGTTCTCACAAAACTGTTACAACAGACGTTTACAAACAGCGTACCGCAGCATGTCCACTGCTAGTGTTCACATTCCAGCTGTTACAACAGACGTTTACAAACAGCACACCGCAGCATATATTCTGCTTGTGTTCTCACAACAGCTGTTACAACAGAAGTTTACAAAGAGCATACGGCAGCCAGTCCACTGCTTGTGTTCTCACACCAGCTGTTACAACACACGTTTACAAACAGCATATGGCAGCAGGTCCACAGCTTGTGTTCTCACAACACTGTTACAACAGACGTTTAAAAACAGTTTACCGCAGCATGCCCACTGCTTCTGTTCTCAAAGCATCTATTACAACGCATGTTTAAAAACAGCAAACCCTGCATGCCCACTGCTTGTGTTCTCACACCAGCTGTTAAAACACACGTTTACAAACAGCATATAGCAGCATGTCCACTGCTTGTGTTCTCACTTCAGTTGTTACAACAAACGTTTACAAATAGCAAACCGCAGCATGTCCACTGCTTGTGTTCCCACAGCAGATGTTACAACACACGTTTACAAATAGAATACCGCAGTATGTCCACTGCTTGTGTTCTCACACCACCTGTTACAACACACGTTTACAAACAGCATATCGCAGCTTGTCCACTGCTTATGTTCTCACATCAGCTGTTACAACACAAGTTTACAAACAGCATACAGCAGCATGTCCACTGCTTGTGTTCTCACTCCAGCTGTTACAACAGACGTTTACAAATAGCACACCGCAGCATATCTTCTTTTTGTGTTCTCACAACAGCTTTTACAACAGACGTTTACAAACAGCATACGGCAACTTGTCCACTGCTTGTGATTTCACACCAGCTGTTACAACACACGTTTACAAACAGCATACCGCAGCATGTCCACTGATTTGTCCTCACACCAGCTGTTAAAACCCACGTTTACAAACAGCATATCGCAGCATATCCACTGCTTGTTTTCTCACTTCTGCTTTTACAACTCACGTTTACAAACAGTATTCCGCAGCATGTCCACTGCTTGTGTTCTGACAGCAGCTGTTACAACACACGTTTACAAACAGAATACCGCAGCATGTCCACCGCTTGTGTTCTCGCACCATCTGTTACAACACACGTTTACAAACAGCATATCGCAGCATATCCACTGCTTGTGTTCTCACTTCAGCTGTTACAACACACGTTTACAAACAGCATACCGCAGCATGTCCACTACTTGTGTTCTCACAGCAGCTGTTACAACACCCGTCTACAAAGAGAAAACCGCAGCATGACCACTGCTTGTGTTCTCAAACCAACTGTTACAACACAAGTTTACAAACAGCACATCACATCATGTCTACTGCTTGTGTTCTCACACAAGCTGTTACAACACATGTTTACAAACAGCATACGGCATCATGTCCACTGCTTGTGTTCTCACTCCAGCTGTTACAACAGACGTTTACAAACAGCACACCGCAGCATAACTTCTTCTTGTGTTCTCACACCAGCTGTTAAAACAGACGTTTAAAAACAGGAAACTTCAGCATGTTAACTTCTTGTATTCTCACACCAGCTGTTAAAACACACGTTTACGAACAGCATACCGCAGCTTGTCCACTGCTTGTGTTCTCACACCATCTATTAAAACAGACGTTTAAAACAGCATACCGCAGCATGTCCACTGCTTGTGTTCTCACACCACTGTTACAATAGTCTTTTACAAACAGCATACCGCAGCATGTCCACTGCTTGTGTTCTCACACCATCTGTTACAACAGACGGTTACAAACAGCACACCGCAACTTATCTTCAGCTTGTGATCTCACAACAGCTTTTACAACCGACGTTTACAAACAGCTTACGGCAGCATGTCCACTGCTTGTGTTCTCACACCAGCTGTTACAACACACGCTTACAAACAGCATACTGCAGCATGTACACTGCTTTTGTTCTCACACCAGCTGTTACAACACACGTCTACAAACAGCAAACCTTAGCATGTCCACTGCTTGTGTTCTCAATCCAGCTGTTCCAACACACGTTTACAAACAGCATACTGCAACATGTCCACTGCTTTTGTTCTCACACCGGCTCTTACAGCAGAATTTTACAAACAGCTTACCGCAGCATGTCCACTGCTTGTGTTCTCACACCAGCTGTTACAACACAAGTTTACAAACAGCATACCGCAGCATGTCCAATGCTTGGTTTCTCACACCAGCTGTTACAACACACGTTTACAAACAGCTTACGGCAGCATGTCCACTGCTTGTGTTCTCACACCAGCTGTTACAACAGACGTTTACAAACAGCACACCGCAGCATGTCCACTGCTCCCAACAGCAGCGATATGACATTTTTGCGCGAATTCTTCCACGTATTTCTCTTATATTTCCCTAACGTCTTTGGACGGAAAGCTTAGTCCCGAATTTTTAGATGAACTCTTACCGATAGAACAGATAGATTGTTTATAGCAATGTTTCCCAAACTTTCCTTTTCTAGGACCACTTTTATATTTGAAAAATAAATAAGGATTATTACTTGCATGAATTTGTAAATATAGTGTCCGTGTGATACGCTTAAAAATTTAAAAATTATATCACACGAGGTTTGTTCATATAGTATCTGGATTGGAACTTTAGTGGTTGTTCACGGGGTGGGATGTGTTTGCAACCAGTCTTTTCATGTTCGTAAATGTCTTAGCAAATCTTGACACAAGTTGTAAGTGGCAGCCTTTGCTCAGTTGGCTGTATTATGTCACGTAATTAACACGTTCGTTTATGTCATTGAGATTTTTACTATGTGTGAAAGTACCTAACAATGCGTTTCAAACTGGTTTTGTTTTAAAATCAGAACAACGGCAACGGAAACGTATCAATTATTGCAGCAAGCATACGGTGAAAATGCAATGGGTCGTATACAAGTTTTTGACTGTTTCCGTCGATTTAAAGAGTGTAGAACCTCCGTTGAAAGCGACCTCCGCTCGGGGCGATCTTCAACATCGAGAAAGGACGTAATTATTACTAAAGTTTGAACAATCGTTCGCAATAACAAGAAATTGACCTACGAGAGATAGCAGATGACTGTGGGATTTCCGTGGGCTCATGGATTGCTATTTTAACTGACGATCCTCTCGTGAAACGTGTGTGCGCGAAGTTTGTGCCGCGTTTGCTAACAGATGACCAACGTGAGCAACGTCAGACAATCGACCGTGAATTGTTTGTTCGTTCATGTAAAGACGTGCAGCCGAAGAGGAAACAACAAACTTCGCAGTGGAAGGGTCCCAACTCTCCGCGACCAAGGAAGGGACGCCAGGTGCAAAGCAAAACAAAGGTCATGTTATTGACGTTTTTCGATTCTGAGGGTATCCTACACCACGAGTACGCTCCCGAAGGGCAAACAATTATCAAGGAATATTACGTGGAGATATCGCGACGTTTGCGTGAATCAGTTCGCCGAAAACGACCGGAAAAATGGCGGGATGGCGACTGGATCCTGAACCACGACAATGCGCCCGCACACACTTCACACCTAGTGCAGCGGTTTGTGGCCAAACACGGTACCGCTCAGTAGTAGCAGACGCTATATTCACAAGATCTGGCACCGTGTGACTTTATCCTATTCCCACGGCTTAAGAAAAACCTGAAAGGACACCGATTGGAGGCAACGGAGGACATCAAACGAAATTCGACGAAGACACTATTAGACATCCCGAAAGAGGAGTTTGCAAAACGTTTCCAACAGTGGCAGAAACGTTGGGCGATGTGCGAAGAAAGAATACCAACAAAATGCAAAAATATAGATGATTTATTGTCAATCGCAGGTGTTGATTATTGATTACAGTCTCGACATGTTTCGGGTATCTTTATGCCCATCATCAGGGGAAAAGACCACGTGTTACTGCATGTGGAGTGTATTTTATGTAACAAGAGAAGACGCGGATATTAGCCGTGTTGCCTTTATGAGGATAGTGTGTGGTTTGATAAGTTGGGGCTACTGGTGTGTGTGTGTGTGTGTAGCCGTGTCTAGTTGGGTGTGTCGTAGTATTGTAATCCGGTTCGTGCGTCTAGTCAGGTCAAGCGCCTTGGGGCCTGCGCCTAGGTTTATGTATCAGTTTGTTTGGGGTTTTTTACTTGCAGGTGCACTGGGTGGGTTACTGTTGTTGTTGAAGGGCGGGTTAGAATAGGGGTTGGGTTCCATATTAGAATAACGTACATACCTGGTAGTGTTGGATGTGGCAGGTTGCGGTACTCTGGTGCTACGTTGAGGGTGTGATCACTGTGAAGGTTGCTGTTCGACTGGTAGGATAATGAAGGTGAGTGGAATGGTTTGATGGCCATCTGGAGTAGTGGGTTGGGTTCACCAGGGTTCTGTTCGGAAATAAGCCTGCCAGATTTGTGAAGAGCTTTTATAAAACTGTTCGTATGGGGTTAAAAAGGAGGTGTTATTGAGGGGTTTTAGGAGGGACATGGTTTTCTCTGAGGGACTCTATTCATGCTGATTATTAGGGATATGGAAGGAATATGCAGATAATGGGTTATTTACTTTTATGTACTGGGTATGTTCTTTATAGCGTTGCCTTAGGCTCCGGCTGGTCTGGCCCACATACGATCTGTTGCATGTCACGCATATAAGTTCGTCGTAAGGTTATGAGGTGATGAGGTGCATATTGCTTTGTTGGTGGTCTTGGACAGGTGTGAGATAGTGTTGGTGCACTTATTGTCCACGCTTACATTGGTGTGTTTGAACAGGTTTGTGATTTTCCTGATCTGCGGTGATGTATAAGTGAAGGTGGTCCATTTTGTGTTTCTGGCGTTGGAGGGTGGGGGGGGGTTTGGGTGGGGGCCTTGGGCATGGCGTTGTGTTGTTATATTCTGCGTCTGAGTCGGGAAATGATGGTTCGGGGGATATTGTTGTTATGTGACATGTGTGTTATAAGCTGCCATTCCCTATCTTGTTGTTTTTGCACAGTGGGAGTGTGTATAATCTATGGATTAGGGAACGGTATGCTGCCAATTCTTTATATAAGCGTTTCACAAATCTGGCAAGCGCATTTCGGAACAGAACCCCGCTGAACTCAACCCACTAATTAAGATGGCCATCAACCAATCCCACCATCCTTCATGATTCAGCCAGTCGAACAGCAAACTTCACAGTGCTCACACACTCAACGTAGCACCACAATATCGCAACCAACCACATCCAACACTACCAGATATATACATCTTTCTAATATGCATCCCAACCCCTATATTAAACCCGCACTTCAAAAACAACAATAACCCACCCAGTGCAACTGTATTCAATACCCCCACGCCAAAGCCCAAGAAACAACAAACCGCATCTTTTCCACGTACCACCAACCTAACAAGCATCCAATTTACGGACGAGGAACAGAAATTACTGGATCGTGGACTCCAATACAGCCGGAAAAAACCCACGAAAGCATCCTGGGAACATCTGGTCATGGAAAGAGATCGCGCCGTGAAACTTCTGGACGGAAAACTACAGAACACTTTCAGCATACCGGCCGCTAAGAAACTAAAACAAATACGCAACACCAAACACCAAAACACCACACACAAATGACAGTTACACATCCTAAAACAGATTTACCAAAAATTCACCAACAATAAAGCCATGATTGCCAAGGCTGATAAAGGCAAGACGACGGTAATCATCTACGCCCAGGACTACAATGACAAAGTCCATGAGTTCCTTCCAGCAAAAACTTTCGTAT
>Ga0123357_10005591_pt1 | contig 15106 bp, 9 predicted proteins | sample TergutEmb28metaG_FD_89873 | JGI IMG/M metagenome (GOLD analysis project Ga0123357, IMG submission 89873) | Embiratermes neotenicus P4 segment gut microbial communities from Petit-Saut dam, French Guiana - Emb289 P4 | ecosystem: Host-associated > Arthropoda: Insects > Digestive system > Gut ... | reverse complement strand
TTTATCCCCCTTTTCTTAACCCCCACCCCTCCCTTACCTTCTTTATCCCTCCCAAAAAAGTGAACATTTCCAATAAGTGTTAAAAAAAATTTTAATTTTTTTTTTTTTTGGTTATATTTGAAGGACAGTAAGTGCTCTGTACATCTGTTGTCGAAACTTTCACCTGTTTGAACTGTACTGGGGTATTAATATTTTCCTGCGATCTTCTGTTATCTGATGCTGTAGGTGGGCTGTGGGCCTACTGTTTATGTATTCATTACTTATTTGTTCGTTTGTTTGTTTATTATTTGTAGACTATTTAACGATGCTGCTATAAGCTCAGAATGCTCACATGTATTTTCGGTCTAATGCATATCATTTTTTTATATGTACCTTTGTAAAACGCCCTTGTAATTTCTACATGGGCTTAAGAAGTTTTAGGGCGACCCCAAATTACACTGTTCTCTGAAATGTTATTTTCTGTTCATCTCCTCAGTAAATTTCCCGCACTAATGAAACTTCAACTCATAATTTTAATCGGAAGGAGATATTGCTATTTGGTGTAACACCTAGCTGCGGGCTGGAAGGTTTACCTATTCAATGGGTACCGGATTTATTTCCCGTAAGTAAAGAGTGGAGCTATACTCATGTTACCCCTATATACTCGTACTTTAATGGCTTGGACAGGCATTACTGCATATTTACATTCTTGAAGCCTTGGACGATCAGCGGCTTTAGAATAAATTTATGACGTTTCGCAGACGTGTGTCTCCATCGCCAGAGACTCGTATTATAAAAAAACTGACAGGTATCTACAGGGTGGTTCATGACTTAATAACGTCAGGATCATTTTCCTGAGGTCATCCCATCGGGTAGGTCTTGCAGACGTCTTTCGTCCTCACTTCTAGGTTCTCCGCTTGTTGTTCTGCATGCCTTCGGTAGGGATTTACTTGTTTTGCATCAACTAATCTTGGTGATGTTCCCGGCATTTTCATGGGTCCAGGTAGAAGGAAAATGCGTAGGGAAACGGAAGATAATTTTGGATCAGGTAATTCTGGATCAAGTAATTTTGGATCAGGCAATTTTTGATCAGGTAATTTTGGATCAGATAGTTTTGTTTGCGCCCTTCCAACTTCGCCTCGTACCCCATGACAGCAGCATTCGTTTAAGGCAACTGTTTATTACTCACCTATGGTCGAGTTCCCAAGTGTCACGTGGCTCGTGGAAATACATGATGAAACGGCCACCTTTCGGTGGATGAAAATCCATTTATGGCCCGTACATGAATTTGACGGTTCGGTTCTGCGTTTGTGTTGTGAATTCTTGAATACTTAACTATGGTATTGTACGAGGGTGAGTCAAATGAAAACCTTAAATATTTTTTTATCTCGCAATTTACTGAACACAAAAAGTACACAATGACTTCATTTTTCTATGTAGTCTCCATTGCCACCTGTCGGCCACTCTTCAAACCATGAGTATCATTGTTGTCAACTTACAAGACAATCGAGCTGTGTTTCGAATTTTTATTACACTTTTAAGGTTTTCATTTGACTCTACCTCTTATGTGTACCTTAATTAGCAAACACAGACGTCGAAAACCTTGATAAAAAATGGGCGGTGACAGGTCACTGAGTATGGACACCCCTGATCGAATACAAGTTGAGCAACCAGCATTTTGAAACACAATTTTCATTTCGATACAGTGCGTAGGTCTACTTGGTTTTTACACCACGCCCTGAACATGAACAGTAGACAGGATATAAATCGTAAGAGAAACGGCACTGTAAGAGTGAAAACAAGTGATCGGACTAGTAGAACACATTTGACGATAAGCAGCTTACAGTGGTCTGTCGCTTAACCGGCTTAAAAGGGACAGGGCGGGATGGTGGTTAATAGAAAATCTGGTTAATTCGGAGGAAAAGGGAGGAGTAGATTAAACAGTCCTGAATAACATTTTGTGTGCGTAGCAATCATCACATACACGGGTCTGTTATAAAATTAAGAAAAGAAAACATGGTCCTACTAACAATGCAGCTTACATTATTAAGTTCACTGTTTTCGCCTAATTTTGTTCATAATCGAGGATTTTGAGACTAAGGAACCGATTAAGAGAGAAACGGTTGAGGAAGAGTCCATTATATTCTTCGAGATGGTGCGTAAATCAATGTTTACTCCTTTTTTTCATGGCCCAACAACCCCTAGTGGGGCACAGCCATCTTATTGTCGAGGTTTCACGATCGCACTCGGACACGCCACAATAGGTAGGACTCCTCTGGACGAGTGATCGGCCAGACGCAGAAACCCTGATAATACAAATACTCGCAAGAGACAGATATTCATGCCCTCGGCGGGATTCGAACCCAGCAAGCAAACGTCCGCAGCACCACGCCGTAGACCGCGCAGCTACTGGCGTCGGCCAAGAAATGTTACTGCAGATAAAAATTTATCTTTATCCAACTAATAGCACTATGGGTACATTACAAACAGGTACAGATACAATTCACCCTAGAACAGGCCACGAAGGTCCAGAAGGGGAGTAGAGGTATCGCTATACTCTTTCTTTAACTTCGGCGCTTAGATGGGGTGGGTGGTCAATGCCATGCTCCGGTCGCTTTACCCTTGGGAATGACCAGGTACCCACTGTATAGGAGGCTGGGTGGACCCCAGGGCTAGTCTGGATGGGTGTAGAAAACCTCCCTCCCCTAGGATTCGATACCCGGACTGTCCATCCAGCCCGTAGCCAATCGCCATATCGACTGAGCTATCCTGGCCCACGGATATATTACAAGGAATAAGATTTTTTTCTTATTATTTTGTTATCAAATCTTTATTTGAAAGAGAGTTAATGCATACCAATTTATGATTCTGTAGTTCCATGACTTTGCTATTTGTAACAGCACAGACCTTGATTTGAGTTTTGAACAGTCCTGCAGTATTGTGGTGTTAGTTCTGTGCGATTCATTTTCCCAGATGCCAGACAGAATGTTATTTCTATTTTGTGATTTGTTCCCCAGGATTATGACTTTTGTTTTGTGTTGTTCTGTCAACAACAGTCCTGTTTTCTTTTTTTCATAGCACAGCTACAATTTTAATGTTGTTTTGTGACTGAAAAACCGCAACATAAATCAATTGTATGGGAATATACCACACTTTCGAATTTTCAATTACAGATAAACAGTTACCAATGTGAGAGTTCAATTCTGCCACTGAAAATCTTTACTGGAGGATCGAATTCCTTCATCTAGTTCATTGCACGGCTATCAGAGCACTAATTAAAACAGAGAATATAGGATCCGCGTTGTCCTGCTGCTCCTGATTTACTGCCATGCAGTGATATGTTTTAGTAGAAAATAAATTTAGGTGAAGAGTGTCCTTTTATCACACATACACACACACACACACACACATGAAATTTCGTGGTATGGGGACTTCTTTGGAGAATTGATAGCTCTTCAAATGCTCAAGATGTTTCTTGCTTAAGTGAAACCCTGCATTTGTTATGATAGTCATATGTACTGAGGAGCCGGAATAACCTAGCTGGTATAGTTAGAATAGCCAGGGCTCGGCTCGAATGCCAGTAGCAGCAAAAGATCTTTCTCTTGTCCAAAATGTCTACACCAGATTTGAGTTCCCCTCAGTCTCATATTCAGTACATACTGGCAGTCTTTCCTAGTGATAAAGCATCCGTGGCATGTAGTTAACCGCTCACTTTCATCTAGTGCCAAGTTTAAGAATGCATGGAGCAACACTTCTGTTCCTCCTATATGCCTTCATGGCATGGACAGGAAAAACGCTACATTTTACCTTGACACACATGTCCTTGCCATAGCAACCCATCCTGATTATTGCTTCAAGTCTGTATGTTCAAAAACCCCCTCTGTAATATCTGTATCCATTGGATACTTTGCAGTGGTCCAGGAGCTGTGTGAAGGCGGTGTACACCCCCCATGGCTGCTGTACCTGTGCATAGCATTTGGAATCATGTTCCTTATCATGCTCATTATCAACATCTTCCTGTGCTCTGCAATGACATGTTCCTGTGCTAGGACTGAAGTCATAGAGAAGGAGCCCAGCATAATAGAGGAATATGACCCTTATAGGAGCTGGCATGGTTCGCAGTATGGTTCCAGGTAAGCAACCACTGAAGAGATATTTTCATGTGCAGCTATGCATTTCTTATAAACACACACACAGTGTGTCACTGCATTGTGATTCTCTACAGTATATCAGTCTTACTCTTTAGAGTAATTTATTTTCCTTTTTAGAACTTGGATATCTGTCGTTAAACAAAGGTCAAGTGATGTTTGCACCACTCTGTGCATATTAACATTGTGTTTCACCCAAGAATAAAAATTATAATGCTAAAAAATTGGCAAAAATTTCTCTGAGTCCCTAAAATGTGGTTATTTTGCATGATATTCTCACTGGTGTTTAGCATCAGTGTATTGCCTATGTAGTATATTCTTTTAAACCTTATTACTGTAATATCAGTGAAATCATTATTACTATCATCATACATTCCATACATTTGCGCTTTCTGTGTAGTATACTGGGGACCACGGTAGCACAGTTGTTAAGGTGCTGTACTACAAATCGGAAGGTCACTGATTCGATCCTAGCTGGTGTCATTGGAATTTTTTATTGACATAAAATCTTTCCAATCGCAGCATGACCCTGGGGTCGACTTAGCCTCTAACAGAAATGAGTACCAGGAGTATTTCCTGGGGGTAAAGGCGGTCGGTGCGTAAGGCTGACAACCTACCACCATCCTGTGCCATTGTCACGAAATCTGGGAACTTTTTACTTCCTAAGAACCCTCTGGGCCTGTACAGGCCTGTAATGGGACTGCTTTACCTTTTACCTTTATGTAGTATACTACTAAACACTATTTTTCTCATCTGTATACGACTGTAGTTCTCATTATTGTTTTTAATTTACAGGTATGTTAGTGTGCACAGGGTAGCATGTTCTTGCATGATGCATTGTTTAGTTTTTTTTGTATAAATCCATTGGAATTCAGAATTACCCCTAAGCAGATCATGCACAGCGACACTGTGTTGATACTGCCAAGTAATGTGGCTCTGACGTAACAGTCACGAAGTTTCAGGAAGCCCATTGCTATGAAACATGTTATCCTATGCAGTGCAATAACCAATGAGGATATCATCTGAGCAACATCCACTGTGACAGCACAGACACTTATAAGAAACTACATATTTACAGATTTCTGTCTTAATGTTATAATTATATTTGCAGGTATTCCCTGAATGGAAAACCTGGATACACGTCTGGAGGTTCCACTATGAACTCAACAAGGTCTATCTCAACCAACAGTGACCATTATGCTATTGTACATTCCCGACCAGGCAGCCGCTACTCGGCCCCAGGCTCACACAAGGCTGCCACCCTGTCACATCCACATCACCATCACAATCGCGGTCCACCTTCTAACGTCGGATCACATTATTCTGGAAAATTGTGATCAACAGTTACAAAATATAAATATGTGTTATCTGGAGAATGTGGTGATGTCTGTTACAATGAAATATATAGAGTTCTAACCTGTGGTTAAACCGAAAACAATAAAGTGGAAGCTTCTCTGAAAACACAAGTAACCTGGGATACTCCCACTGCATCATAATATTAAAGTTTTGTAGTTATTATATTTTACATTACATGATGTGAACTGTTCAGAAAGCTTCCACACTGGCCATAAGATAATGACAAATATTATCACTGTGTGATAAAACTGTTTAGTAAAGGACCAACTTACTGAACATCTGGGTGCAAACAGTGTGCATGAAAACGTGTCTTGGTCATACAGTGATAAGGATGCCAGTATGTAATACATGGCATGTATATATATATATATATTTTAAGTTTTGTGTATTTACTGATTAAAGATATGATCACATATGGACAGAAATTTTACTAAAAATGCAAAAATTTACAATTTTAAGAAAAGTCACTAATAAAATACACTTTGGCAGTTTTTGTTTCCTCTTCTGGACACGTCCAGTACTATACTGACATGTTTTAATGTCTTCAAGTTTTGTAGTGAGACATACTGAGTTTTTTCCTGGTTTCCCCAATGTTAGTATTTAATTTTGTTTAGCAAGGCCTTCTTACAGCAATGCACAAAGGAACATGACTCTCATCTTTATATGCAAGTTAACTACACTGACAGCCTACACAGTTAACATTACTTCACTAATTTCACTACAATACCCCACTGGTTCTAGAGGTCATGAAGCCTTAGACCAGTACATCACATCCTCCTACTTCAGAACACTGCTGAAAAACCATACAGTGATAATAATGACAATTTATACACAAGAAACTTCATGATGTTTTCAACACTCAAAAAGAAGGACTTCAATATAAGACATAACCATAATCTATCAATACTGATTTACTAGAAGGAAGAACCAATTACCAACAGAGTGCAGAAGTCTGATTACAAAGAAATAATGATTTGGCAATTTGTAACTGCACAGCTCTGATTCTGTTAGCTGTGCCTATTGCAGGCAAATGTAATGTATGAAATAAGATGATCACAGAAAAACTTGCTTCATTAGAACTTTCTTTGTTTTTTTATTGGTTACTTACTGTTTATTTTACTTACCAATCTTTTGTCATCTGTATGTGCCTCACAGTGTCCAGTGGGAAAAAGTTGTTATTACAAATGATTACTTGAGAAGGATCTGGCAGCAGACATGGCGCTTTTCCAAGATATGCTTTCAGAATTTGTCTTAAGGTTTCAGTAAAATTACGGAAACCTATTAGTAATGAATCCTCCATGCTGAGAATCAAATCTGACACCACCCAAATACAGAGTAGATTGCTGCTTATTGTTAAACCAACTATTTCATTTTCTTCCTATACTTTTCCTTGATTAAAATGTAGGCTGTTCCCCATTTTCCTTCCATGTCTTCCTTGGATATCCAACATTTTTTTCTATTCAATATTTATCTTCTCCAATTATGTTCACCTCCATGTAACTGCCACTGTTCTTTATTCTTTTTCATTCCGTAATTTATTTGATGACTCTTATGTTCCTGTCTTACAGTACCCAATCTGTTCCAACTTTTCCAAGGATTCTCCTTAGCTGGGGCATAGGTGAGTGGGGGTGAGTTATATGGCTGCCCTGAGTGGCAGAGTCCAAGGGACAGCACGAGCTATGCTACATTCTTCTCTTTTACTAGTTTGTACAAGCAAGAAACAAAGCCATCATGGCAAATTTAAGGCACTCACATCTTTATTTGGACCATAATCTGGGATATGATGTCGAGGTTTCAAAATGCAATTGATTAGAGCCAAATAAAGCTGATAAAATTTGAATGCCTTTAACTTCTTGTCGACTACGTCATATTAAACAAATTCCCAAACAAATGACACCCTGTCACTGAATTCACAATTTGTAATCCATTTCACACTGACCTAACCTTGTCATCTGCATCTGGAACCCTACATGCTCAACCCATTTTCATCTTCGCTTGTAGCATTTCAGAACATTTTCTTTGGCTAAAAATACAACTCGTAACACTGCTAGTATGTTAATTTTCTTTCACAAATATAGTACAAGATGAAGTATAAAATACTTTGTTAATAACAGTCCTCTTGTGTTGGAACAGGTATTTCATCCTCGGAAAGTTATAGCAAGGTTCACCTAAGATTTTACTAACTTACCACGTAGTGAAATGCACGCCCAGTGTGAGATTATTCACATGTTGCATGTTCCTCTCGGTGCTTCTAGAAATATTCTGAAAAAGCAGGTTATTAAGGTGCCAGTGTTGTCAAAGATCATGTTAAACTGTACCATGTGCACACTGTGGCCATAACATCTGCAAATGACAGCGAAAGGGTGAATAATTTTCCTTTGCATTTTCACCCTCGTAACTTTTCTAATATGTGGAAAAGATATGTAACAATGTTGCCAAATTCTGTAATTATGCAATTTTTTTACTGATTTTACAATTTCTATAACACTTGGATTCAACATCAGATTGATTAAGTTAGAATTATCAGCAGGAGATAGAAATGTATGTATTGTATATATTCTGAATGAATCTCAAGACTGGAGTATAATCGGTGAAGTGTATGAAATGGAAAAAGTGGACAAACAGCCAAGAGTGATGTGACAGAACAATTTATATCCAAGCGAGTGTGACACATTACAAAAAACAATTAAGGGTTGTACATAGAGCAGTGACTACAACAGGGCCTGGAAAATGGTGTTCTTAATGTTTAAACAACAACTAATTTGATGAGATCAGTTAACTTATCTTTCTTACTGATAGGTACCAGCATGTCTTTAATGCTGAGGCACCTTGAAATACCAAGACACGTGTCATACACATATTTACACAATTACACAGCAGTTTGCCCTTTGAGGGGAATGTAAAGTTTAAACTTTATCACTTTTACTTAAGTTTTTGTGACAATGAGTGATAAGTATACATTTGCATATGATGCAGAGTAGAACATACAATTGGTTACATACGCTTAGCATTATTAGCAATTAATGTTTGAGGGAGTCTCAAACTGCTTCACTTTGTCTTCCTTTTCTTTTGTCCCTCTCATGTCTCACTTCTGAAGCTGGTATAAAAAAGACCACCATAGATTTGTAACAATTATGTCAAAATCATAAGATAAGTAAAAAATCTACACAGCTGTTAGTTTACAGAACTTCCTGCATTTTGTATTTCCTAAACAATTCCACAGACAATTAGTGGTTATAGTCATTAATGCCAACATCATGATGCAATTTCTAACAACATAATGCATGAGGTCAATATTACTTCTATATTTGGTAACCATAGTTACATTTAAAATTATATGTACTGATATATTGTGAAGAAATTTGTGATAACAGTTCCAAATATTAAAACAGGAAATATCATCCAATATTTCATTAACCCTATCCAGTACTACAATACCATAATCCCTGTAATATATTGGTAAAATAGGTACAAATATCAGATACTGAAAATTTTATAGGATGGAATATGGAATGATGATGTGTTGTGTGCGAAGGTGCTATGTGTGAACATATGCATGCATGCCATGTGCATACATAACCCCTGCCCTAAATTTTTATTCTTAACCTCAAAATCTAACACAGACATAACACAAGGGCCTACTTTGGACATAAAGTTATTTCTTTCAGGAATATGAATACATACAAAATTTAGTTAATTTTTGTAGTTGTAGTATTATGTTTTTGTCATGCAGTGTGTTGTTAAATAATCATTCTTTACTGACATGAAGAGAACAAGGCAATGGATAAACAATTTGTAAAATGTGCTGGAACAGTGGCCAACAAGCATGCAAATACACTGAAATACTCTGGTACTCAGGAGTTTTCAACTTGCAGTATTTAAATGACAAGGAAAGCACAGCAGGCGAGAAATAAAGTCTTACGGCCAACAACAAATAAAAACTTCTAACTTGACAGATATTTGTAAATATTCATTCACATTTTCTATTCTGAATTTATTATATAATTCTCTATCAATCATGGTATTTTGAAAATTAAATTTGGCAGAGGAGCTGATTTATAGTTTTTAGTCAAATATCCTCCCTTAAAATGGAAGCAAGTGCCTACAAAATCATCCTACTGTGTGTGCAGATCATGAATTGCGACTTCTGAACCATGATGCCATTAGAGGCCTTCTGATACACTACTTAATTTCATACAACTAGGGACAACTTGGCACACACATGAACTTGTGGGGTTGTAAAAGTACTAGTGTCATTTTATCTCAAGGCCAGAAATTATGTACAGTACAGGGAGCACTTTTGCAGAATGTGAAAGAACAAAAGGCAGTGTACATGAAAGGCACTTTTGATTTGATAGTGTTAAATCATGAAGTACTGGAAACAGGCATGTGAACTTCCATACATACATCATAAATTTACCTGAATATGTATTACACATTGTTTACAAGCCAACAAGTATAAAAATGGTGACAAGAAGAAGAAAATTTGATGTTATGTCAAATTTTAAGTAGACAATACCTGTACTTAGGTAATGTCTTCCAAAAAAAGACGATGATGATGATGATGATGTCATGTGTACCACATTTACACTTGCAAGCAATAAAACTTTTACCAGAATTGAGTTATATCTTATGACTGTCTGCATTAAAGTCCATGGCACTGGCCCATGAAATAAAATGAATTTTGTTGCTGGATTACTTTCGCTATGTGTAATATTAATAGGACTAGAAATCTGTGCCATAGGAAAGGAGGATTTTATAAATTCTATCCAAAGCTCTTTGTGTAAATGTAAGAGGCACACGTTTCATGCACACCTTATACATGATCATTAGGCATATTTTCACCGCATGCCTAAAATGAAGAGGTACTTCATCATGTCACAAGTATCAATGCAGTTGTGTTTACAAAGTATAACTTTGAACAGATGTGGCAGTTTCTTTTACAGAAACTGTACATGTCAGCCTTAAGATGACCCTTAATGATAAACAAAAAAAATTGCTGGTTGTGAAGAATACCACCAATTACACAGAATTTATGTTGAAAACTGCATTCCAACCATGGGGATTTGTTTCTGGCCAGAAATATGAGTTGTGACACTATGTATGCAATGCTACAAACATCCAAAGCTCTGCAACCCTATAGAATCACACACATGTCTATATGACATTTGTGACTAGGTATGACTTCTGGAATAAGTTCATTCAGTGAAGACACTGAGCCGTGCATCACCCTGCAGATGTGTTGACATGTCACAATACAAATGATCACATCAACAATTCAGATGGTTTGTTATCGTCAAGTCCATATATTTCACATTCATGTGTTCCCAAAAAGAATTACGATCATAATATATTTTCCAAGGATTAAGTACTATGTATTACTTCAAGCCTCATATGATGTCCAAAAGACTTGCTATACCATATACGGAGTAAAAGGCTACAGAAACCCTCCACCCAGTGTTGGAAACGTTATGGAAAGAGATCACTTCGGAGATGAAGGTGAAGATAATATTAAAATGGAACTGAGGCCAAGACTGAAATAAAAGTTCTCCCAAAGTGTTTTCCTACAGCACAAAATATTGGCACAGCACTTATGTCAGACCAGACAATACACAAACATAGGTACAAGAAGAAAAGGATTAAATCCAATGTATATTATCTGACAACATTTTATGATCATAAGAAAATGCAGAACTTCTCTATGTCTGCCATATACCAACCAAACTCATCATTATTAGAACAGTCCTTACAAATTGTAGTAAAGAATGCACTAGCAAGAGTTGAGAAATAGGCAGTGTTTTGTTATAAAACACTGTCATTAAGTATCCATTTCCAAGTTAAATTTGCTTTACTATACTCAGCTTATTGCAGTTGTGAAATTTGTTTTCAGTAAATACTAGCCTGCAAGTGGATTTGTTCACATGTATAAAAGTCTGTGTAAATGGAGAAAATAATAAATATTTTTTATTTTTTTACAAATACCACACAAATGCAATGACGTGTTAATTTTAACAGATTTATGACACTTTGTACAGTACATAATAAGGGAAAGCAGTGGTAATGAATGTCTCCTAATACAATGTATGATGTGTATGAAAGACACTCTTATGTATGCAATTTTCAATAAACAGCATGTACTACTGTAAATCCATCGTGTTTAATGTTTCCCTACCACGTAACATACACATACTGCAGCTCATGCTGCATCTCCTCAAATTGTAGCACTGACTCAACTGTTACAACCATGAAACACATGTATAAGTAATTTAGAGAGTATGAAATGAATAGTGCATAATGAAGAGCTTCATGATTTGTACTCTGTGTTAATTACTGAAATGATGAAATCAAGGTAGAAGATACTTGGTGTACATAGCACACATATGAGGGATAAATGCATTAAAAATATGCCAGAAACTCTGCCTGAGGTGTAGATGACAGAATCAGAATTACACAGACATTAAAAAAATCAGATATGAAGGCATTGACTGGCCTAATCTGGCTCAGGATTGGGACTAGTAGCAGGCATTTAGAAACACTCTAATCAGCGCAGATTTTCATGTAGCCCATTAGTGGTGAATGGCATAACATGTAGTCCTCAATGGCAAATTTCACCATCTCTGGTACGTTATTATATCAGTGATAACCAACAGAATTTTGTCCAATGTATGAAAGAATTACATAGTAATTCACATTAACCCTTCCAATCCTAGTGGTCACTATATGTACCACCAAGTTTAATACCTACCTCCACATTTCACAAAATTTACCAAAGAACCTTACAATAAATAACTGTTTACCTCCACTGCGGTCCTTGATTGTTCTTTCTAATCGAAGCACATGGTGTTCTCTGTGATGTACAAACTTAAAAAATACAGATTATTTTAAGTCTTCAGAGGGTTAATGTCACTCACCCACCTCCTCCACCATCAAAATTCCCAGATACTAGATTGGTGTCAATACCAAAACCATGCATTGTTAGGGTATTGGACAACTAAATTGTTATCAGAATTGACAGAAATTATTTTCCCCACCTTAAAATGTGGAAAATGCCTAATGGAATGCAGTTAGCTCCTTAGGTAAAGTGTGACATACACTGAGGTAATTTTTACGATGCTTGAATACGCCCAATGATATTAAGTACAGATCACCGGTTGCATCCTGTGGCTGTTGACCCTTTCCTATGTGGTCTGTGGAACCTTTAGTAACACACAATATTACTATTATGTTACAATATTATTACATTCTTATTAATATATTATATATTATAACAGTTTGTGGGGCTTGACAAAATAACTTGTGCCTGAGTGGGACACTATTAACAGGTTGCACAACACTGGTGCAGGTACCTACAACAGCTTTTATTTAACAGACGCGAAAAAAGCTGAAAATACTAACAAATCTATCATGTAAAGTATTGATTTCACTGCAGGGATTTTCATGAAACTCAAAATCATTCAATAAATTATTGCCGAACTGACCTGCGCCCAACTTCAGCCAAACTGGGAAATGCAGAAAATGGTGGGAAAATTCATTTATGCTACTTTGTATAGTATTGCTTCCACTGTGCCGATATTCACGAAACTGCAATTTCCAAGCTTACTGCCGAGTACATATCCCTCATTGAATTGTAGGAAAATCAACAAAAAAATGTGTTACTGCATAGCACATGAACTGAAACCCAACTTAAAAATTAACCAGGAACACATAGACAACCCAGTGCCTAATGACATCGAGCACCATACGGAAAAAACTGAAAGTTACACAGTGAGTAAACCCAAGTACAACGATAAACAATGAAAACCATGGAATACAAGGAAACAGGCTCACACACACTCTAATAAAACTCTAAATGATGGATGCACCAACAACGAAACACAAAACACCCCCAAAAATGTCATTTTATACCAATTTTAGCAAAGTACAGGTTTTAAAAACACTAGAATTGTAAACCACGGGGTCCCGTACGTAACACTACCGATGTACCTTGGTAATAAAAAACACCACTATTTTATAAGCCTGATGATGGCCCTGTAGGGCCGAAACATGTCGCTTAATAGATAGTTGCAGGAATAAAGACAACTGCACCACATTGTTGTATAATGACGGTATAATAAAAAAGTTTCACAAACTAAAAAATGTAAGGCCTGGTGGGCAAAACAAAGCATTCACACCCTGACATGAAGCACTGCATCCATTTCACCAAAATTCATTAAATTCATTGTCGTTCAATAAATTATTGTGGAGACGTTCCTTATCAATTTCAGCCCAGTAGGGTGGAAGGTGCAGAAAATATGGTTAAAAATTCATTTATGCCCATAAGTAAATATGTCTTATTGCTCTGAGTTCCACATAACTCGAGACCTTTCAATAGTGTACTGTGCATATCGCGTGTACTGAATTTTAGCCACATCAAATAAAAGATTTAGACAATGAAGAACGACTCTCACAGGACCAAAAAACAATAAATTCAGCTTCCTTGACAACTTTGTGTAAGGAACTACAACACGTAATTGAACGTGTGGTGAATCTTGAGTCAGAAGTCGGGTAGCAGAACAGTACAGAATGCTTTCCTTCAACACTTCCCTTCCCATCCCTCCCACTCCAAGATATTAAGATCAAATGATCCAGCTGTCCAAGGCAGCAGCATCAACAAAAATAACAAAAAACGAAAATGTAAGTGTGATAATGCAAAACTCTTTCATTTTCTGCAAAAGAGAGAAATCTAAAATAGTTACCTGGTTGGTAATTTGAAATGAAGATATTCTTTCTTACTGTCTATGTGTACACCCTCTACATTAGGTAAAGGGGGGCAGGGTCTTCTGTTGCTTATCACCTTCATTCTTTCTACTTCTTCTTGAGAATGGCTTCTCTAATAGGCACTGACTCACACTTTTATCAACCTTGCATACATCAACTTATCAGAAGGTTATTAAAGAACACAATTAACTTAAAAATGGGTTTCTGCATCACATTACTGCAAACCTGTGTTACAACATGAAAGAAAAAGTCCCTTTGTTAACTTCAGTGATGACTATGAAGAGAAGCAACATTGTGCACTACTTTCATGACAAAAAATCTTCCCTAAAGTTCAAACTTAGAAGCAAAAGGAATCTTTGAGTACAGTAAACATGAATGAATTCCACAGAAAAGTACAATGGTAGTATTTGACAGTACTGTCACATGTATATTAATTTTAAATAACGGCTGTTGCCTAGGACAAACAAAGGTGCCAGTATACCAAAATATGTGAGGGGAGGCAACACACTTAAGTGAAAATTAGAAGCACAATTCCTTATAACAAAAAGCTTACTGTTATTTCAAATCATGTCATTACCTTGCAACTTAGGAATAGAATTATGATTCTTCTTCTCACAATTTCTGTTTTTATGAAAACAAAAATGTCACCATGGCATGCCAATGCACACTGCCAGAAAAGCACACCTTCTTACACAGTACTGTGCATCGGCTCACACAAATTTAGGGGCTGTTTCATACAGAACGTATTTTTAGCAACATTACGGCGGCTTTTATAAACAGTACACAAATTATTCCAATTACCTCTTTGAACATTACTGATGAACCATTTTGCGCAGCTACACAGGCAAATTTTACAGCATAGGCTG
>Ga0123357_10005590_pt1 | contig 15106 bp, 15 predicted proteins | sample TergutEmb28metaG_FD_89873 | JGI IMG/M metagenome (GOLD analysis project Ga0123357, IMG submission 89873) | Embiratermes neotenicus P4 segment gut microbial communities from Petit-Saut dam, French Guiana - Emb289 P4 | ecosystem: Host-associated > Arthropoda: Insects > Digestive system > Gut ... | reverse complement strand
GGCTTCCCCTGACAGGGGAAAAATGAAAACCTACGGTTAACCGCCGGTTCATTTGTTAATAATATACAAATTTCAGGAATCGCTGTCAAATTAGACGTATTGGATGTATTTGACAATAAGAAAAAGGCACCTGGAACGCATGGGTGACAGTCACCGAATTCTGCTTGGGTAAAGTAGTAGATTTTGTGGCATGGCTTAAGCAACGAAAACTTTCACAAGATTGGGACACATCTGAGGAAGATGAAGCATGGGCAAATTTGTAAAAGGTGATGTAGTTATTATTCCATTGAAAACTCGACAAATTCCTGGTATATATGTATTATTATTGTATGTATGCCAAAATTAAATTTAACAAGGCTGCATTCAAGCATGACGTTACCGAGGCAGATATACTACGGGCTTTCGAAACTTTTATTTATGAAGATCCGATAGATGGCGCAGATAATAAATATCTTCTGCTTGGTTTTAATAGGCATGGGAATTTGATTGAAGTTATGTATAACCGGATAAATGAAGATGCAATCAACGTGTTTCACGCGATGCCTTGCCGGAAGGTATTTCGTGGCTTTGTAGAATCATAGGAGGAATCAATGGCTGAAATGACCGAGGAAGAGGCAGATGCACTGGACGAATTGTGGACAAAGACTACTCCAAAAATCAGAAAGGGTGAAGGTGGATTCTTTACAGAACGCCGTGCCCATATGTTGCTGCTGGATGAAGCGACTGTTCGTATTTTGGATGCCAGGGCGAAAGCAATGCATCAAACTCCTTCGGAATTTGTTACTAAGCTTATTCGCGGCGATTTGATACAGGCATTATGATTATTTCCCAATTTCCCCGGTACGTTATTGCCGTATTTTTACCCTATTACTTCTGTGTCCGCTGTGAACTCTGTGCCTCGGTAAGAGCTCTTTTTCTTGACTCTGCGTCTCAGCGTCTTCTTCTTGGCGAGAGATCTCTTTGCGAGAGATCTCTTATTGAAATTTGTTTTTGAGTATACACTGGTCTTCGTATAATATCACCCACGTAAACAAAAATTACTGGCGAATTTATCAGAAAATGTCTACCAAATCCGGGTATTGTACTTGAGTTTTCATCATTTTTTACATTTTCACCGCAAATTCACTAGCATAAATCGGATCAATATGGTACAATTCTAGGTAATATAAATAAGTACAGTCAGTTTTGACTTGGGAGGGGAAAAACTGAAATCGTCTCGGCCCTTTTTGGGCGTCTTTTTAACATCGTTATTATTGATTAACGGTCTTTTTGTTATAGTTTCTCCTTTATCGGCCCAAAATGCGGCGTCTGCGCAGGATCAGGCGGCCGAGGGCGACGGGGGAGCTGACGCCGGCGCGCAGCTCCCCGATGAGTCGACGATGGTACTCGGCGAGGTTCCGCAGGCGCCTGCGGCAAGCGGCGGGTCTTCCATTTTTGTGGTGCTCAGGATGGTTCTGGTTCTTGCCCTGGCCGCGCTGGCGATTTACGGTGTTGTCTTCTTTGTTAAACGTCTCACCCGGCCCCAGGAAAGCAGGGACCCCCATTTAAAAGTACTGGCCAAGGTTTCACTGAGTAACGATACGTTTGCCGCGGTGGTTTCCGTCGGGGCCAAGGCGTGGCTTGTGGGCGGCAGTTCGGGCGGCGTTAACCTCATCTCCGAGATCGATGATCCTGAATCGCTTGAAACGATGCTGCTGGATGACGCGAGGAAAACCGCTGAATCCGGCCCGCGGCCCATTATAGATTTCCAGTCCCTCCTGTCGCGGTTTAAGGGGCCGCCACGGGGAGGGATGGGTAACAGCGGAAATCCGCGTACGGGGAATGGTTCCCTTCCCGAAAGTCTGCGTAAACAGCGGGAAAGGCTGAAGGGGCTATAGTATGAAGGGCGCGGTGTTTTCTTTTAGCGTGTTGATTTTCCTCCTGGCCTTTGTTCCCGCGGGGCTCTTTGCCCAGGTTACTCCGGCCCCGCCTGTGCCGTCTCCCGGCGCCGCGGCGGCTGACGCTGCGGGCGCCCCGCCGTTTCCGGGTATGGCTACCCAGGGAACCGCGGGCATACCTGCGCCCCAAACCAATACGGGGATTCCGTTTATCGACCTTACCGTGAGAAATCCGCAGAACGGTCAGGAGGTGGCTTTTTCCCTGCAGCTCCTCCTTTTGCTCACGCTGCTTTCCCTCGCGCCGAGTATTTTGATCCTCATGACCAGCTTCCTTCGAATTTCCATTGTGCTTGATTTTATAAAACGGGCGCTGTCCCTTCAGGCGGTGCCGCCGACCCAGGTGCTCATGGGGATTTCCTTTTTTATGACCCTCTTCATCATGTGGCCGACCTTTACCACGATCTACGACCGCTCGCTCGCGCCCCTCGCGGCGGGACAGATAAATGTACAGCAGGCCTACCGTGAGGCGGAAGTGCCTTTAAGGGTTTTCATGTACAACCAGATGCAGGGGAAACCGGATAATATACGGCTCTTTATGAGGATGCGCGGGCTTGACAGGCCGAACACGCTCGCGGATGTCCCTACCTATGTGTTGATTCCGGCCTTTATCCTGAATGAAATGACGGTCGCCTTTAAGATAGGAATATTGCTCTACATTCCTTTCATCGTTATCGACATGGTGGTGGCAAGTGCCCTCATGTCCATGGGGATGATCATGCTGCCCCCGGTGATGATCTCCATGCCGTTTAAGCTCATCCTTTTTGTTTTGGTGGATGGCTGGGGGCTTTTGACGAACCAGTTGATCAATTCTTTTAAATTTTAATTTCCGGGGTGGAATATGAGTATAGGTGACATAACGGCGCTTTTGCGCGGAGGAATTTTACAGGTGCTCATGCTTGCGGGGCCTATTCTGTTTGCCGCGCTGGCGGTGGGGCTCATTGTGGCAATACTGCAGGCGACTACGTCCATTCAGGAGCAGACCCTGACCTTTGTGCCCAAGGTGCTCACCATTCTTTTGGTGCTTGCCCTGCTGGGAAGCTGGATGTTCTCTTCCCTGGGGGATTATACGACGGAGTTGTTCCGCAGAATACCGGACATGGCCCGTTGAGGCCGGTAATTAAAAAAAGATAAGGAGTAGTTTCGGTTTGCTTGACAACCAGTTTTTAAACGAAATATTGGCCGCCGCTCCGGCGTTTCTCCTTATCACGGTCAGGGCGCTGGCCATGATCGAAACAGCTCCGCTTTTGAATTCCGAGTCGGTACCGCAGATCGCAAAGATCGCCCTCGCCGGATTCGCTGCCTATTCGTCGTTTTCTTCCGCCCTGGTGAGGAATTGGGTGATCCCTCCCTTTGGTCTCAGTTTTGTTTTCCTCATCATCGGAGAAGCCATTATTGGGATTATCATCGGTTTCTACATCGCCCTTATTTTCTCCGCCTTTTCAACCGCCGGCCAGTTCTTCTCCCTTCAAATGGGGTTTGGCGCCTCTGAGACCTTTGATCCCCTGTCGCAGATAGAAAATCCGCTTCTGGGCCAGTACCTCAACCTGGTGGCCATGCTGGTTTTTGTCACCATCGACGGCTTCAGGGAGCTGTTCCTCGGCGGGTTCTGGCGTTCCCTCCAGTCCATCAACGTGATGAGCCTCGTGGCCGGGAGGGAAAATATTGTTTCCATGGTACTGGCCGGTCTTTCCAAACTTTTCCTTGACGCCATTATCATCAGCATGCCGATTCTGGGAACCCTGTTTCTGGTTTCTCTTTCAACGGGGCTCATCTCCAAAGCCGCGCCCCAGATCAACATACTTTCCGAAGGCTTCCCCATTTCAATTACCATCGCTTTCCTGCTCATCTTCACGGCCCTTCCCTTCATGACCGAAGCTTTCAGCAGGGTCATCGGTTCCGGATTTGATAATCTCCGTACGCTTTATATTCAAATAGGCCAGCGCATAACAGAGGGAGGCGGGCTGTGAAATTCGGAATGCGGAATGCGGAATGCGGAATAGGGAATAGGGGAATGGGGAGCGGGGAACGGGGACTAGGGCCTTTGTTGGCAGTCTGCGAGTATTTGAAACAGGCAAAGCTCGCTAACCGCGCTCCCCATTCCCCATTCCCCATTCCCTATTCCCTTCTTTCCGGAGAAGATCTTTACAGCGCTGCTCTCAAAATGGACCTCCAGTGGTTTGCGGCGGAGGATGAGGGGCGTACCCACGAGCCTACCGATATAACCTACAGGAAGGCACGTGAAGAGGGCAGGGTAGCGAAGAGCCAGGAATTTATCGCGGCGATAGGGTTGCTGCTTCCGGTGATCGCCATTATTTTTCTTGCCCCTGTGATGGTCAGGACCTGTGTGGAAATGCTCCGCTTTTTCTTTACCAGGGTCAATGAGCTGGACCCCATCAAGGACAAGCTGACGGCGCTCTTGTTTATGAGGTATTTCGCGCGATTGGTCTGGCCTATTCTGACGGTGGCGGTGGTGGCGGCTCTTTTCTCAAACCTGATACAGACCGGCCTTCTCTTTACGACCAAGCCTTTGCAGCCTGATTTTTCCAAGGTTCTTCCGCGTTTCGGCCGTTATTTTCAGCGTACGCTTTTCTCGATTGAGGGCCTGTATAATTTTGGCAAGTCTGTGTTCAAGTTGGTCCTGATAGGAGCGGTTGCCTATTTTGTGGTTTCTTCCAAATTTGAGGAACTGGCCAATCTGCAGACCGCGGGACTGTGGACGGGGGTCACCCTTGTCGCTTCACTGGCGGCCCAGCTGCTTGTCATAACTGCTATACTTCTCCTCTTCCTTTCCATACCGGATATTCTGTTTCAGCGTCACCAGTTCAGGGAGTCCCTCAAGATGACCCGCGAGGCCGCCAAGGAGGAGTTAAAACAGGAAGACGGGAACCCGGAGGTGCGGCGCAGACTGAGGAACCGCTACCGGGATATTCTGTCCCGGAATATGCTTGCCGCTGTACCGAGCGCTGACGTGGTGATCACGAACCCGACCCATTACTCGGTAGCTCTGGAATTCGATGTGGGGATGGTTGCGCCAACGGTGGTGGCAAAGGGAGAGGATGATCTCGCCCTCAGGATACGGGAGGTGGCGAAAGAGAATGGGGTCCCTGTGGTTCCGCATCCGCCTCTGACCCGAACCCTTTACAGCGAGACCGAAGTGGGGGATGTCATTCCCATTCGTTACTGGAATGTGGTTGCCCTGGTGGTGGGGAAATTCTTCAACTATGAAGAAAAGCTGGCAAAGGCCCGGCGTAGCGCCGGATAATACTATGAGTGAGGATAATTGTGGCTGATGTAGCTAGATCAAACAATAGTACCGAAGGCGGAGGCGCCCGGAAACCTTCATGGCTGAACACGCTGCTCAAGCCGGAAGGGTTTGGGGGACTCATCGCCCTGGTGGTAGTGGTGGTACTGGGTATGTTTATTATACCGCTCCCCACGGTGATCCTGGATACCTTAATGGCCATGAATTTGATCATTTCCCTTTTGGTACTCCTGATCGTTCTTTACAACAGGAAACCTACGGATCTAAGCCTTTTCCCCACCGTGCTTCTTGTGGTGACGGTGTTTAACCTCGCACTGAATATTTCTTCTACCCGGCTCATCCTTACCCAGGGCGCGCGTTTCGACGGCCGCATGATCAAGGCGTTTGCCTCCTTCGTGGTGGGTTCAGGCGGAACCACCGGTCTTGTGGTGGGCTTTGTCATCTTCATCGCCATCATCGCGGTTCAGATGCTGGTTATTACCAAGGGCGCTACCCGGGTTTCCGAAGTAGCCGCGCGCTTTACCCTGGACAGCCTCCCGGGAAAGCAGATGGCTATTGACGCCGAATACAGTTCCGGCGCTATCGATCAGAAAGAGGCCGCCGCCAGAAAAGAGGCCCTTCAGAGGGAATCGGATTTTTACGGATCCATGGACGGAGCGAGCAAGTTCATTTCCGGAAACGTCAAATTCGCGATATTCATCACCGTTGTGGATATTCTGGGGGGAATCATTATTGGCGTGACCCTCCACAACGAACCGCTGACCTCGGCCCTGGGAACCTACACGACGTTCTCCATAGGCGACGGGCTCCTTTCCCAGCTCCCGGCCCTCCTCATTTCCACGGCCATGGGTATTGTGGTGACCAGAGCGGCGGCGCCGGGCGATCTGGGCGAACAGGTATCGGTGCAATTTTCCCGTGATACAAACGTCTACTGGATCTGTTCGGCGGTTCTCTTCGGCATGTCCTGGCTTCCGGGCTTCCCCAAATACGTGCTTATCCCCATGTCCTTTTTAATCGGTTATTACGCCTACCGCATTGGCCGGGTCAAGAAGAAGCAGGCGAGTTTTAATGAGATGATGGCCAAGACCGGGGACGCCGCCAAAAAAACCAGGGATGAAAAAACCGATGTTCCGCACATGGAGCCGCCGGATCATTTGTCCCTGGAATTGGGGTTCGGCCTTATTCCCCTTGTTGATAAAGACAAAGGCGCGGAACTGCTGGAACGCATGCAGGGTATGCGCCGCCAGATTGCCCTTGAAATGGGGATCGTGATTCCCAAGATACGGATCATCGACAATATGTTTCTGGGTTCATCGGAGTACTGCTTCAAGATCCGCGGGGTGGACGCGGGGAAGAGTACCATCAGGATGGGCTACTACCTCTGCATCAATCCGGGAACCGTTAAGGAAGAATTGGCCGGCGAAAAAACCAAGGATCCCGCGTTCGGACTTCCCGCCCTCTGGATAGGAGAGGACAAGCGTGACGAGGCGGAACAGGCCGGTTATACCGTGGTGGATCCCCCGTCGATAATTGCCACCCATCTGACCGAAATTATCAAACGCCACGCCGCCGAGCTCCTGGGCCGCCAGGAGACCCAGACAATTATCGACGGCCTCAGGAAAGATTACCCCGCGGTGGTGGATGAAGTTCTCATGGGCAGGGACGGCAAGGGGCTTACCATGGGGAACATACAGAAAGTACTCCAGGGACTCTTGCGGGAGCAGGTTTCCATCAGGAACATGGTGTCGGTTCTGGAAGCCGTCGCCGATTTCGCGCCCCTGACGTCGGATACGCGCTTCCTTATCGAGAAGGCCCGCCAGGCGCTGGGGAGCCAGCTCTGCCACCAGTATGCCGATGAAAACCGCATTCTCCATGTACTTACCCTGGACCCGCTTTTGGAGCAGAAGATCGTCGACAGCAAGGCCCAGAACAGTTCAGGCGATATTTCCGCCGCTCTGGAACCGTCGCTGCACGGCGCATGGATAAGAACTTTGGGAAAATCCGTAAAGGCTGTACACGACCAGGGATTTTTCCCGGTAATTTTATGTTCCTTCCAGGCCAGGTACCTGGTAAGAACCGCCCTGGAACGGGAGCTGCCCGAAGTGGCGGTTCTTTCGGTCGCCGAAATTGTACAGGACTACGGGGTTGAATCAATAGGGATAATCAAGCTTGAGCAGGAATAAAGGCGCGGAAGTAAAGAGAGGAGACCATGCAGCGGTATTTTAGCGAACAGGCTTACACCTACGACGAAGCTGAACGAAAGGCCCGGCAAAAGTACGGGGATCACTTGACCATTCTCATGCATGAAACAACCAAAATCCCCGGCGGTTTTTTGAATCTGTTTTCCCGCGAGGGGGTAAAGATCACCGGTATTATTCCAACTAACCGGCCCCTGCAGTACCGCGACGTTTCGTCAGCGTTGGTGAGGGAGCCGTCGTCTCTGAGAGAGCCGTCGTCTCCGCGGGAGCCGTCGTCTCTGAGAGAGCCGCTTCAAAAAGCGCAAGCGGCCCCCAATGAGTCGTCTCCAAGAGAGCCAACGGCTCTCAGAGAGCCGTCGTCTGCGAGGGAGCCGTTGGTTTTTACCGAGGAAAAGGAAAAGATCCTCGCCATGACCGGCGCGGGCAAGGACAATACGCTGAAAGAGGTTCTGGCCGATGTCAAAAGCATAAAGGAAAAACTTGAAAGCTCAGGGTTTACCGCTTCCAGGGAAGAACATCCGGTTCTTAATCAGATAGATGATCTTCTTATCCTTAACGATTTTCCGTTAACGTACCGCAAGACGATGCTGGAACGGATACGCAAGGAATTTTCGCTGGATGGAATTAACAATTACAACGCTGTTCAGGATAAGGTGTTGGAGTGGATCGGCGAAAGCATAAAAATTTATGAGACAGATAAATTCAGGGTGCGTCCGCGTATCATGATCCTTGTGGGGCCCACCGGGGTGGGGAAGACGACCACCATCGCAAAACTGGCGGCTAACTTCGGTATCGACGACAAGGCCCGGCAGAAGCGGAAGGTTGTGCTTATCACCATTGACGAATACAGGATAGGCGCGAGGCAGCAGCTCGAGGGGTACGGCGATGTGATGGAGTTCCCCTGTTTTTCCGCGGGCGATTACGAGGAGATGAAAAAGATCATCGCGCTCCATTCCGAAGGAACGGATCTTTTCCTCATTGATACCATCGGAAGGAACCCGCGGGATATGGTACAATTGGGAGAAATGAAGCAGATACTTGACGCCTGCGGTACCCTGACAGAGGTTCACCTCGCGGTGGCGGCGACGACCAAGTCCAGCGACCTCGCGGGAATACTCCAGTACTTTGAATCCTTTAATTACAAATCGGTGATTGTCACCAAAATGGATGAAACCATGAGGGTAGGCAATGTCGTCGGGATCCTTTCGGAAAAAGCAAAAGCCATTTCGTATATTACAAACGGACAGAAGGTGCCTACGGATATACGGAAAGCTTCGGTAATTCAGTTCTTGATAAACCTGGAAGGCTTCCGGGTTAACCGGATAAAGCTGGAAGAAAAGTTCCCTGATAACAGTCAGGAACAGATGCAGCAGTGGAGATAGGGTTTTATGGAAGATCAGGCGGAAAAACTTAGGGAAATAATGCGCCAGCGAAACGAGGGGGAGCCCAGGCCCGCCCCTTCCAAAATGCCGCTGGTATCGGAAGCCCAAAACGTCTTTGGGGCGGCGAAAGAGAAGGGGCCGGGGAAAACGCGGATCATCACCGTTACCAGCGGAAAGGGCGGGGTCGGCAAGACAAACGTGTCGGTTAACATGGCGCTGGCGTACGCCCGGATGGGTAAAAAGGTAGTCGTCATGGACGCGGATCTGGGACTTGCCAATGTCAATATAATGCTCAACATGGTTCCCAAGTATACGCTCTACGATATGATACGCCGGAAGAAGACCATGAAGGAAATTATGGTAGAGACCGATTACGGCATTTCAATTGTGGCCGGGGCTTCGGGTTTTTCCAAAATAGCGAACCTTACCGACGAGGAGCGTCAGAATTTTATCGAGGAGCTCAATACGCTTTCCTTCGCGGATATTATCATCATAGATACCAGCGCTGGAGTCTCAAGCAACGTACTGGATTTTATCGCCGCGGCGGATGACGCCATCATCATCACTACGCCTGAGCCTACGGCCATTACCGACGCGTACGGTATTATTAAAATAATTGCCACCGAGTATGATAATCTGGATATGGAGCTGAAACTCGTGGTTAACCGGGTAAAGGGCGCGGCGGAGGCAAAAAAAGTAGCCGACAGGATGACGCATATCGCGGGCCAGTTTTTGAACCTCAAGGTGGATTACCTGGGTTTCATTTACGACGACCTCGTGGTCTCCCAGGCGGTATTGCGGCAGAAACCTTTTATGGTCATCGATCCGCGCTGCAAGGCGAGTATCTGCGTTCAGCACATTGTGGGTAAAATGGAAAAAAGCGAACTGCGGGTAACAGGCGGTTTTGCCTCCATGTTCAAACGGCTTTTCAACAGGCAATAGGGTGTGTTTAAGGAAGGAACAGGGTGATTAACTATAGAACCTGCGGCGTTGTTGCCGCCGCCGCGTTGATTCTTTCTTTTCTCATAGGGATGGTCAGCCGCGCGTCCATGCCCATGCTGATCATCCGGCCGCTCATTTTCGCGGTAGTGTTTTTCGTCGTTTCCTGTGTCGTTAACCTTCTGCTAAAAAATTTCGTTCCTGAGCTTCTGGAAGGCGGTCAAGCGGATGATGATCCGTCAAGCCTCCTGGGGACCAGAATCGATATCACCGAAGGTGATTCGCCGCTGCCGGTTGACACGTATGCCCAGGGGGCGGGTACGGCGGTTCCAAAACCGGCTTTTATGGGGGCCGATGATACGGAAGGCGCCCTGGGCGATATTTCCAATTTACTGACAAAAAGCAGCGCCGAAAGCTCCCCCGGCGGGGGAAGCCGGTCAGGTATGGATCAGAACCTTCAAGATGACTATACTGATACTGGTGAGCTGGAAGAAGTAACCGAATCGAAGCCGGGGGGGAGTTTTTCAGGCGCTTCTTTTAAAGAGGCGGATACGGCGGCAAAAAGCGTCAGAATGCCGGATCTATCCGGCGCGGACGTACTGCCGGATTTGGACAGCATGGCCGGGGCGTTTTTGCCGGCAGATGTGGACGAAGAACAGGATACGCCTGAGTATTCGGTTTCGCCCCTGTCTCCGAAAACGCCGGCGAGCAAGAAAGCGCCCGGTTGGGCCAGTGATTTTAACGCCAAAGATATGGCGGCGGGACTCCGCACGGTATTAAGTAAAGATAAAGAGGGCTAAAAAATGGGGAAGGTCCCCGGGAACAGTACGGAAGTTTATTCCATGGAGCAGCAAAAAGAAGAAGAACTCTGGGTTCAATACCGAAAAACCAGAGATCCAAAAATCCGGGAAACCTTTATTAAACAGTATGCTCCCCTTGTAAAGTATGTGGCCGGCAAGGTTGCGGTGGGTATGCCCCGCAACGTGGAATTTGACGATCTCGTCGGCTTCGGTGTTTTTGGGCTCCTTGACGCCATCGATAAATTTGATCCCGAAAAAAATGTAAAATTCAAAACATACGCGGTTACCCGTATCCGCGGGGCCATTTTCGACGAACTCCGTTCAATAGATTGGGTACCCCGGTCGGTACGGCAAAAAACCAGGGAAGTGGAAGACGCCATAGGGTCGCTCGAAGCCAGACTTGGCAGAACCGCCACGGATCAGGAAATAGCCGGCTCGCTGGGCCTGAGCGAGGAAGATTACCTCAAAACCCTGCAGAAGATTTCCGGAACCTCCATGCTTTCCATCCACGATGTCTGGTATTCGGGTGACGAGAACGACAAGGTTTCCATAGGGGACAGTATTGAGTCGCCCGCGAGCCTTAACCCCGAAGTTATCGCGGAACGGGACGAAATACGGCGGGTCATTGTGGAGGCGATCAATGAACTGCCCGATAAAGAAAAAAAAATTCTGGTATTGTACTATTTTGAGGATCTTACCCTCAAGGAAATCGGCCAGGTGTTAGACGTTACCGAATCCCGGGTGTCACAGCTCCATACCAAAGCCATCATGCGGCTCAGGTTCAAATTGAGAAACGGCCCCAGGGGGATAGTATAGGAATGGTTGATTTTGTCCGGCTTCAGCATATCGTCAAGGATCGCCTGGAGCAGGATCGCAATGTAAAGATCGTCAACGTTTCGGGCCGCACCCTGGAAGACGCGGTGGCCGAGGCCGCTGTTCTCCTTAACCTTCCCGTCCGCCATATCGAATACGAAATAACCGAAAAAGGCTCCCCGGGTTTTTTGGGATCAGGCAAAAAGGGCTGGTCCATAAAAGCCTATGAACGGATCGTGACCCAAAAGACCAATTCCCTCCTCAAGGAAGAAGAGGGCGATGAATTAACCGATGCGCCTGTCAATGAAGACGCCGATGGAGAGGTGTTTCTTAACCTCAACCCGGACGGCGCTTTCCTCAAGGTGACAGCTCCCAGGGGGAAAGGCCGCAGGGCTTCCGATTCCGACGCGTTTAAGCTCCTCCAGCTCCGTGATGTGCAGGACTATGACCGGGAACTGGTGTCGCTCGCCGTCAGGGAAGCCGCCGCCGATTATGTCCGGGTAGGTGATTTTGAGCATCGCCCCGTGAATGACAGCATGATCATGGTTGATCTGACCGAAGCGGAAATGAAGGCCTATATTACCGTAACCCCCCCCGGCCTTGGGGGCTGCGATATTTCGGTCGAAACGTATTTGAGTTTTCTCCGGAATAACCGGGTCGTTTTTGGGGTAAACGAGGAGTACCTTCGGGAATTTGCCGACCGGCCCCTGTACAAGGAAAAGACGGCCATCGCCGAAGGGCTTAAGCCGGTGAACGGCCAGGACGCGTATATCCAGTACAACTTTGAAACCGATCAGGCAAAAATAAAGCTGCGGGAACGGAGCAACGGTCGTATAGATTTTAAGGAACTCAACATCATCAACAATGTGGTGGAGAACCAGCCTTTGGCCAGGAAGATCCCGCCCGAGCAGGGTATAGTCGGCAGGACCGTTACGGGCAAGGTCATACCGGCAAAAAACGGAAAGGACATACCTCTCCCGCTCGGGAAGAACGTTCACGTGAGCGATGACGGCGATACCATAATTGCGGATATAAACGGCCAGGTAGTTCTCACCGGGGGGAAGATCAACGTGGAGCCGGTCTATACCGTCCAGGGTGATGTGAACCTCAAGACCGGCAATATTATTTTCCTGGGAACGGTTATCATAAACGGAAATGTGGAAGACGGATTTTCAGTCAAGGCCGCGGGGAATATTGAAGTAAACGGCACCGTAGAAAAAGCCGAACTGGACGCGGAAGGGGATATCATTGTCCACCAGGGAGTAACCGGCAAGAATACCGGCACGGTCCGCGCGGGAAGATCCATCTGGGCCAGGTTCATCGAAAACTGCAATGTGGAAGCCGGGAACATGGTGGTGGTTTCCGACGGAATTATCAATTCCCAGGTTGACGCGTACAAACGGATCATCTGCCGGGGAAGACGCGCCCATATTGTGGGCGGAAGGCTCCGGGCCTCCGAGGAGATCAACGCCAAGATTTTGGGAAGTCCCACAAGCGGCACCGAGACCATCTGCGAAGTGGGAATCGATCCCAAAAGCAAAATGCAGTTCGAGGTGCTGGTTTCCAAGAAAGCGGACATAGAAAAGCAGCTTGAAGATATACAGCTCAACCTCCAGACCCTTATCAATATAAAGAAACAGCGGAAATCACTCCCCGAAGACAAGGAAGTCTACATGGGGGAGCTGATGGACAAGCGGCAGATCCTCATGGCGGATCTCAAGAAGAACAACGAAGAAACCGCAAAGGTCCAGGAATTTCTCAATACAATAAAAGTACGGGGCAAAGTTTCGGCCTCCGCCAAGGTGTATCCGGGAGTCAAGATCATCGTGCGCGAGGCGGTGAGCGATGTCCATACCGAGTACCGGGCCGTTACGTTTATACTTGAAAATAACCTGGTCAGGGTAACCAAATATGAAGAACCCGATGAAGATGTAAAGAGGGCGCCCGATGGCTATACAACCGATTGATTTACAGGCGCTCTTTTCGCAGCTCGACAAGGTAGGGAAGAACCAGGCGGTGCTTCGTGAAGGCTTGCAGATCCAGGAGGGCCTCCAGCAGGTACAGGTCCAAAAAAAGCTGGAAGAAAATATCCAGTCGGTAAATGAGACCCAGGACATGGGTGAAGACGCCGGGAAGATCAGGGACGAAGGCAAAGGCCAGGGCGCTTACGCAGGCCAGGGCGGGGCCAGGGACAATGATGATGAAAAAGATGATTCGTCCGCCGCGGATAAATCAGACTTGATTCGCGATCCGGCTCTGGGCCGGAATATTGATATTTCAGGTTAGCGCGGTGAATACTTCCGGTATTTATCTGGCGCTTCTTCTTTCCGGCGCCACCTTTCTGTTGAGCGTTTTTTCCTTTATTTACTTCCGCTTGTACCTGAAACGCCGAACCAGCCAGGAAAGGATTTTGGCGGAAATACAAACCGAAGTTAACAACATACTTAAATCCATCGACGAAACAACCGACAGGGACATCTCCCTTATTGAAGAACGCGAAAAGAACCTTAGAGCCCTGCTTGAAGATATTGACAGGCGTCTTAAAACGTACATCCGGGAAATGGACAGCCGCCGTGACGCCGAAAACGCCTATGCCGCCTTACAGTCCCCCCAAACGGATAAACCGCCGTCCGCCATCCCGAACAACGAAACATACAACGACCTTGGGAAGAACCGCTATCGCCTCCAGCGGCGGACCGCCCGGGAAGAACCCGCAGGCGAACAAGCGTCTCCTCTCCCCGCCGCCCCGCCCGAAGAAAAGGAAGTCCCCGTTAAGCCTGAAGAAAAGGCCGCGTATCCCCTCCCCAAATTCCGTGTTAAAAGCGAGGCCACTAACGAACAGATCCGGGAACTGCTGCGGGCGGGTTTTTCCGCGCCTATTGTCGCTTCCCGCCTTGGCATCAGTATAGCCGAAGTGGAATTGGCGGCGGCACTTATTGAACGGCAGAATAAACACTGATTTACCGCATAGTGTACCGCAACGGGCACAGCGAAAAGCAACCGGGGGTATGGGCCTGGCGCCCTGTGGGCAGCTCGCCGGTCGTGGAATTTTCTTACGCAGGCTTTGGCCTGGCAATTGTGATCGCACGCCGGATGCTGCCCACAGGGCGCCAGGCCCATACCCCCGGTTGGTATTGGTTCGCAGCGGCCCATTGCGATAGGCATATGGTGCGGTAAATCAATAGTTGTCAAAAAGCGCTACACATTATGTGGCTGAATATCAGGTGACAAATAATACGGCAACCGGTTGTAGTGTTTTGATTTTACCGTTGGTGCGAAAACGTTTGATGAACCTACTGCGAACCATACCATCCAGTCTTTCAGCCAGGCGAAACAATGCCTTGTCCTGGCCCGCATCCTGCTGGGTTCGGCCAGATCCATTGTCCTTGTGCTTCGCTGGATAATCAGGGAGGCATCTTTCACGATCTTCTCCATGCCGGTGAAAGTACCTGAGTGGGCGCCAGGCGCCTTTTCATATGTGTCCTATCCCAAAATTTCAGTATCATTATAGATAATACGAAAGTGATCTCAGAAATGAAAATTTTTATGGTTATTTTTTCACTTCTGAGATCACTGCTTCAAAACGGTGCCAGGTACCGCTTTTTGCAGTGTTTTTATTGGTGCGTGGTATTTGAGTATCACATTTTTTAATACTGCAACCGGTTGCAATCTTCCATAAATACCGCGAAGCGGGGCCGGGTAGAACCGGGCAGTTACCCACCCGGAGCCCCCGCAGACCCGGACGTGCCCAATTAAGGCATCCGGTTCCTCTGGT
>Ga0123357_10005589_pt1 | contig 15107 bp, 12 predicted proteins | sample TergutEmb28metaG_FD_89873 | JGI IMG/M metagenome (GOLD analysis project Ga0123357, IMG submission 89873) | Embiratermes neotenicus P4 segment gut microbial communities from Petit-Saut dam, French Guiana - Emb289 P4 | ecosystem: Host-associated > Arthropoda: Insects > Digestive system > Gut ... | reverse complement strand
TGAAATAACTACGAATTAGTCGCAAGCTCCTGAGGATGGATGTATTAACGTCCGAAACATGTTGAGCACTGAATAAAGTAATAATAAAACAAGTGGCATCAAGCTGGTTTCTCTTTACTCAACTATCAAGATGATGCACGGTCCAATAAACATAAGATTCCTTAAATATTATTTCGCATTAGGTTACCAGATCTCCTCCTTTAAAAATTATTACGCAAAAAAACACTAATATTGTACAGTCAAACACAACCCTTTCATAATGAACCAACCAATGTCACAGGAGTTTAGAGAGACACAAGTATTAAAGTCACTCGTCATCAGTACAGAACATTTTAGAATAGCCCTAATAATATGCATGCCGTTGGTGACCTACTTATTTTGGGTTACTGTGTAAAGTTCAAAAGCCATCTTACAAAGAATCGTCGCGCCCCAACCACATCCCAATGTTCAGTTTTTCTACGCAATTAATATTATAAACCTGTAACTTTGTATCGTGTAGACATAATCTTACAGGTCACCAAAATTTAATTAGGTCTGGTTATCATGTTGACGTTTTTTGTGAAACGTGATAGGAATGTTCAACATGTTAAAGACAACGTACAGATACTGACTGTAGAGTCTCCAGTTCACCTTGGCAGTGGTCTGCGCTGGGGAAAGGTGAACGTCCCTTGTTTTTTTATGAGGAACCAAAGTGTCCCAGTTAAAAATTATTGGGCTGATGTGCAGCTGTGTTTTGTGCGTGTGAGATAATACAGTTACAGTATTTAGTGTTCTATATGCTTAGATTTACGAACAAATTTGACTTAGGTCCGCCGACCGTCGTCGAAAATGTTAAACAAATCTGCCCAAGCTGTGCAGGTCAACTGCAATCTCTTGAGTAAGGGACTGAACATACAAAGTTTTCTTGAAATCGTCTAATTAATCTCTGCAACAGAGATTCTGAAACTTGAGATGGCGACCCGTAATTGGACCTCCAATACTTCCGATGGGTCGTCAAGTACCACAGCACTCACGCAAACTTCACGGGATAAATCACTTTTATGCGCCTTCGCAAAATTGCGAAAGGCGGCTATTAGCGTCGTCACGTCTGTCCGTCCGCACGAAACAATTCGGTTCCAACTGAAAGGGGTTTCATACTTGATACTTGATATTTGAATATTATTCGAAAATCTGAGAAAATTCAAGTTTCATTAAAATCTGACAAGAATAACGGGTACTTTATATTAAGACCAATATATATTTTTGACCATATCTCGCTCAGTTCTTCTTAGAATGAGAAATGTTTCAGACACAAGTTGCAGAGAAAATCAACAACACGCATTTTATGTTCAATAACTTTTTCTTTCGAAAATCGTGCCGTTTATGAGATAATGTGGAAAAATTTTGTAGAGTTGGAAGGCCACACAGGACAATGTGGAGCATGCGCATTGCATGCTGGATAACTAAGGCTACACACACATACTCAGAATATGTAACACTTACTGCTTTTCCATTGCAAAAATGATAACACAGAAGTGCCGCACTGTTACGTTATTCGTACGTTGCCAGTCTTGTTAAATATGCATGTAGGTATTTTTTGGGCAGCAGGGTGAGAGTGATGTACAATTTTGGGCGTGAAAACACAAAAAGTTTCTAAGTACTGCTCTATTAGGATAGACGCTACGACTTAATCACAGAAGAGAGACACTCAACTCTGCCTAAAATTATTAACCACAGGAATATGCCTTAAGTATCTGACAGACGTCATTCTTCCGCATTATTTAAAGGACTGCATAAATCTGCAGGTAGGTCAGCATCCTTTTGTTTACAAAGTCACACATAAGCTAATTAATCACACTTAAATTAAATCTCTATATTTTTGTATCATGTAGTCTTCGCAGAAATAGCAAGCTACTGAAATGGGTCCGCGATGTGATAACATTCACGTGCTATTCCAGGCGCCTTTCGTCACATTAAAACAAAGCAGTTCTCGTGTCTAACTTTCATTTCCAAAGATGCCCCACAGTTGATCCGTTCAGATATACAATAACCCTACATGCTACTCTAAGTTTCAAATTTTACTGAATATTCAAGCCACGAGACAGCTTGATAAGTTTTATCCGCAAAGTACTGCGCTGCAATGTTGACCGAAGCAGATACTTTTTGACTGCTTCATAACGACAGGTTGTTTTCGAGAATACTTGTCATCTACTACAAGAAAAACCCGCGTGGGACTGAAGCCTACATCAGGCGCATTATAGAAGGTATATTCCCGAATGTCTCAGTCAAATAGAACGCTGTTCTATATACAAATATCTAAAAAGTTTGTGGTACAAAATAATGCCCACGTAGCAGTTGTATCTGAGTAAAACATTTTGTGCTATTAGATGATTTGCTGGTTCAGTCAAACACATCAATAATGGCAACAGACAAATATGACGGGTCTAGAAGTAAAATAAAATAGAATCGGTACTAAAACTCGGTGCATTGAATAATGAACAATCTCGAGTAAAAAAACTGACCACCATATTTGTTTGCAGCACTAACTGAGTAACTTTCAGAATTCCACCAAGGCTGCACGGGATTACTTGTAATACAGACCGATAATAAATATTGTGTTCTGGTAAACGTGTACCGACGTTTCATTGAAATCTGCTTCTTTCGCCATCGGGATTCCTCTGAAACGTCAGTACAATCTACCAGACTAAGCGCCGTCACATCCCATAATCCGATGCTCTCCAGCGTCTGCCAGTTACACCTTGCCCACACGCAAGCATTTTTTCACGTAGCTACGCAAGTTGAATGGCAGAGTCAAATCGCGTCTCTAGCTATAAACTTCCGACTGTTGACATTCCAACTGGTAAAAACTTCTGAATGCATCTCGAGCAATAACGGTTGAAATATAAAAGTACGTCTACTTTATGTTCCATGCATACAAGCATATTCAAAATTTGTACGTTTTGTAAATAAAACCTGACCTAATATAAACAGAAAAGGAGGAATGAGATGGAATGAACAAGTTACATTACTCACATTTCACGTACAACGACGCGAAGTCTGCATCTCTGTAGACATATGCACATAAAAGAAAGTTAGCCACTCACTCTTACTAGCAACACACACATACACCTTCCTTCCAACCAGCCTGAAAGCAGCAGTTGTATCCACAATCTTGAGCATTCTTCCACAAACTCGCATTCGTTCAGTTTGGCTATCAGAAGCAGTCGTTTAGCATCACATCCGCTAGACAGCGCCTTGCCTAGCAACACACACGTGCACCTTCCCTACAACTAGATTGAAAGCAGTATATCTGTCCCACAGTCTGGTGCATTCTTCCAATCATAAACTCGAATTCGTCAACCTCTTAGAATGGCTATTGCAAGCAGTCGTTTTATCTTTCATTTGACATCCCACTCGCTAGATGGCGCGCGTAATGCGTCTGCTAGATATCCTTTCGCCGGAATAACAGTGTGACGCATTGATAAGTCCAACATGCGTGTTTCAGGCTGTCCCATAAGCTGGCATGAATGCGGTCATTTTACTTGCTTGTTAAACTTCGTAAATTGTGATATAATACAGATGATGCTAAAATAAAAATTTCCTGTTCATGAAAGATATAGTTCGGAAACCATATAAAGTATAGTGCATTCCCTCTTCTCCAAACAAAGGTTGCAAACATGAGCGTGTTAGCCTCGTTTGTGTGTACATGCCAATCCGCCTGCCTGCACCTCACTCTAAAAATCTCAAAGTACATTTTTGTGTTTTAAATTGGGGAGATTTAACATAATACATGGTCGGTAAGGAGGATGATCTAGAAGTGAATGCTTAGAAGATGAATTTATTAACGTTCCGCCAACTAAACAATGTAGGACATCACAACATAATAATATCTAATATAACTTTTGAAACTGAGGCAATGTTCAAATACCTGGGGACGACACCAACAAATCAAAATTGGACGCACGGAAAAAATTACATTAGATTAAATTCAGGGAATGCTTGCTACATGTCGATTCACAATAATTTGTCTTTTCGTTCGCTATCTGAGAATAGCTGAGGACCTGTTAATATGTCAAGGATGATTCTATTCCCTGGAGTTAGTAATGTTGCCAATACTTCCAATTTTGGTTAAATTCGGAAAAAAATAGCGGACACTATACGTCACGATTTAAATTATTTCTGTGCGACTAACTGGCTACATGTTTACCAGACAGTAAAATGTTTCAAACAAAACCTGTAGATGAAACTGCACCACGTGTTATGTAAGGGACTCAAACAGTCGACATGTCCTACAGTTTTCGAAATAATTAAAAAGAGATGGTTTTACGTTGTGCTGTCTTTAACTTGAAGACAAGTTTAATTCATTTTTATCACATTTCGCACGTAGGTCATTGTTCAAACTTGTCGAACTTCCCAAATTAAAAAAAAAATGGCGGAACAGATGTGGTGCATAACAGCGTAATTAGGGGAGCCCTTAGGAGACTTGATATCCGCCTGTCCCCCGCTGGCCTAGCGTGTTTGGTGCCACGTAAAAGAGACCATCGCCAGTTACGATTTACGAACTGAATATACAGGCTTTATGTTCCTGTCCTTCATGCTTTGAATATACAGGATCAATAAAAAGCGAACGTGTCCGATTTGTTACACGATTCGTACACTCCGTAACATCAAGCGGTCTTTTGGGTAGCATCACGTTAGTTAAATTCATTCACCCTTGAGATGAAGGCAGCAAGTTCTTTCGAAACGTCAAACACTTATCCTACGCCGTGTAAGAGCCAAAAAAGGCCACAACTGGAGCAACATGCATCGTCCGAACTTGAACACTAATGCATTTCCTAAATTCTTCACACCACAGTGTAGCGCGTCCCAAGGGATTTGTAAACAGCTTACCGAGTCCGTCCGTCTGTGACCTACAACCAGTGTCTAAACTGTCTGTCTGATTTTCATGAAATTCAGTATATAAATACTTTCTGTTGAGCAAGCGTGGGTTAGCGTACATGAAAATCGACCAGTGACAGTCATAATTTACGTCGGGGCGTACATAAATTTGTACCCTAATTCCCATACTTCTTGACAGATATGTGTGAAATTAGGTGCAGCAAATCTCCGTGTCACAACGTTCAGCAGTTGCGAGTTTTGTGAAAATAGGTGCAGTGAAAGTCATAATTTGCAAAACGGTGTATCTAAACTACATTATTCACGTACTTTCTACAATTTTCGTCGGTACAGCCAAAATTCAAGAGATGTCCACGAAAATGTATTGGGTGGTTGTTAATAAAGCCGTACTTAGAAGCCAAGATTGACAAGTTCTTTGGAACGCTTGTGCTTTACAGTAAAAGTACTGAGATTAGATAGGATGCCAATCGAACAGCCAAAGGAGCTTGATAACTTAAGTTTGCGTAGAAGGTACAATGTCACTTCGGCAAATTGTAGCCTACAGTAAGTAACACATTTTACTTTCTTCACGTAACCCAGCGGCCGTAGTTCCATCTTCTTCAGAAGTGACAACCCGTTGTGTTTTGCTAAGAAGTATAGACAGTAAACGCAACGACCGTTTTGAGTCTGGACAGCTGTTTTTATTAAATTATAACTTGCAACATTTTTTTACGTTTTGCTGACCGTGCATCACAGTATATTTATCTCAGTAATTAACCACCAAAATTTTTGTTTTACAATAAGTTTATTTCATGCCTCTACATGTTTCGAGTACATGTGCTCATCGTCAGGAGGTCAAAATTGCATTACACAGCCTCTGGTATCATCACACCTATAGGTGGCCGTCTCGTGCACAGGTTGAGTGAGTCCTCCCTCAGCCTGTGCACGAGACGGCCACCTATACGTGTGATGATACCAGAGGCTGTGTAATGCAATTTTGACCTCCTGACGATGAACACATGTGCTCGAAACATGTAGAGGCGTGAAATAAACTTACTGTAAAACGAAAATTTTGTGCATCAAGTTGGTTAGTTACTGAGATAAATATACTGAAATGCACGGTCAGCAAAACGTCAAAACTTCTTTTTTCTCTTGCACCATCCATTCTCTGCAGTGCTCCAACTGTAACATGTATCCCTTCATTTTATCGCCTTCTGACTATATTTCCAACACTATATGCATTTCATCGATTATAGGACATTCATTCTTGTGCAACTCTTTAATTTTCCTTACAAATTCAGCTCCGTGGAATGAATCGTTGCTTTGTGTTCCTTCTAATCACATACGTTTCATTCCCTCACCATAACACGGAACAATGTCGCGGTCTGGTGAGTTCTGGATTTTGTTTCTCTCCCATTTTCTCTTAACAGTTTCTTCTTACAATACTGCGAGAGAAGGGTATGCATGCCTGTATGTGCGCATGTGAATAGGTGTACGCTGTAATATGTAAACATTCTTATTCACACCATCATTATGGCAATTAAGCCTGCATCATTCAAGCGCAGGTCACTTTTAATTCTCTTCAAAGTCAGTCCCTGTCATATTTACCAGAAATGCTGCGTTTAGTGCACCAAACGAAACTTCTGGTATCCCAACACTGCCATGTGTGTGAAAACTACTTCTCTCGTAACTTGTTCTATTCAACGATAAATATTTGGGCGACCAACCTGATGAAGATAGATGGTATACGTAGCATGCATGAGGAAGGGGAGGAAATATATGGGAAGTCAAGCCTGACAAACTACAGGATTCATTTTGGAGACCCAGTCGTAGATGGGCCAAGATAAGTGAATGGCTTGTCATAATGGTATGGTGGGTCTTCAAGTTGTGGACAGGCGAGAGAGGGAAGCTGCAGACCAATGGCTCACCCACACCATTCTTCCAAGCAGTCAGGCGGGTAGCTCAGTCCGTATACAAACTAGGTTACGAGCTGGAAAATCTGAGACTCTTGGTTCGAATCCGGAATAGGACAGAGATTCTTCTCTTTGCCGCTAAACGCAGACCTATTCTGGGATACCGAGTCTAGTGGTAATGGGTACCAGGGGGTAAAGCGGTAGGTGCCTGTAGCTGACAACTCACCATTCCGAATATTAAGAAAGAATTAAACTATAAATCCACTGCCACATACGCCATTCCTGCCATAGTGTTTAATTCTTTAAACGTACAAACGTTTTGCCTTTACCTTTACCTTCAACTTTCCACCGTCTAATAAACTCGCAGTAAAGGTGAGGGAGGAAAAATATTCTTCCTTCTGAGTGCCTAACGTGTGCTGGAACCAGCTTTCTTGGATAAGTAACGGAAGTCTACAACAAAACCGCGTTCCTCCTAAGAGATTTAAACGTTTGATTCCAACGACGTCGGTTTTACAAACGACAATAATATTAAAATATTCTTCAGTCACTTGTCTCAAATGTGATAAAAGATGTAGAGTTCGTTCGTCACACAGGGGCCCTGTAAACATCTTAACCACGGGATGCGACTGACAACGTCTTGCAGATGCATTTACTTAGTATAATGCAACATCCTGTCTGTCAGTGTCAGGGGCAGCACAGAAAGTGTGTGTCAATAACAAGCTTTCTAAAAGGAACATGATGAAAAAGGAAGATGACGATGATGGAAAATATTGGGCACGATACGTATCACACTCATTATAATAACAAATAAGAACAGAATTTCTTGAATGCATTTCAAATTTTGTTGAATAATTTTGAATATAATTGTGTGTGGACTGCACGTGAAGTTGTATACTAGAAGAAACCTGGCTCACGAAATTTCCAAGATTTGATGGTTCTCGTGTCTAAACAACAGTAAATCTCTCTAAGGCCTTTCTTTTTAGCGTACTGTTTGTCTTGACCTTTCCAATTTACATCAGACGATGTTCAGTGTATAGTCTCATTCCTGTAGCCCACCAACTTTGTGTACTTAATCCCCGCTCAGAAGCAAAGAACAGTACTTGTCCTTCCAACTTCTCTGCAGTCTTCTACACCTTCTTCGTTCTCGGCCTCTATACTCTATCGTTGTGTATGGCAGTCTGTTCCTATCAGCTGCACATGCTCTTTCCATTTCTGACGACAAGTCCCAATTTCGTGAATCACCTGGCTATCGACAATTCACTTCGCATAAGGTATCGTCTCGTTATCCATACTAATGGTCTTCGAAATCCCAATTCTGCCGCCTCAACACGCCATTGCTCTGCTTTTCCCTGAGTCCAGCGGCCCTATCAGAGTTCGGTCAATTTTGAATAAACCTTTAAAACTTTAACATTAAACTTCGTTTTTATTCAGACATGTTACTTGCATTTCTGATTTAAATGGAGCTCCAGTCATGCCAGTTTAGCGGGAATTTGTAGACAGGTTATGGAGACTGCATTTGGTATGGAAGAAACAAGATGGAAAAGATTGAAGGAGCATGTCATTTCCTACTAATAATATGGATACTTACGAACAAAATTGTGCAATAGTGGAGATAGCATAAATTTAAATTTTATGACGTAGCTAGGTGACGACGGGGAAAGCTTAGATATATATATATATATATATATATATATATATATTTGAGTATTTAATGATGAGAAAAGGAAGGTGTCATTATAGTACTATTACATTATCTCATACAAATAAACTTAGGCATCCAGAACACATTTAACTCTTAACGTAAGTAAGGGGGTAGGGGGGGTCGCAAATGGTTGAGGCGCTGAGATACAAGATCAGAGGTTCTGGTTTCGATTCCCCTTAAGGTACTTGGAAATTGTCTAGTGACCTGTTCTTTCTGCCCTGTCAGCAGCCCTGGGGTCCACTCACCAAGGAATTTCCTTGTGGGTAAAGTGTGGCCGGCGCGTAGAGCTGACAACTCTGTCGTCTTAGTTGTGCTGAATGTCAAAGTAAGGATGGAAGCCAAACTTATCATCCCTAATCCGAATCTTCATAACTTGCAAGGGGAAAGAATTACCTTTATAAGTAAGGGGAAAAGACTGAATTTTCGCAGATTTATGAATCTCTGCGAAAAGTGTGAAATAATTTATTTAATTCTGGAAGCAAGCAGATGATACAGTGAATGAATTAGACGAATGAGACTCTTATCGAGAAGATGACAGAAGAGAATTCAATTCACGAAACAACAGTTTAAAGTTATAGAAAAGGCAAGAAATTAAGGAAGTGATCAAGTCATTTGTTGAAAACGATATCTGGTTTCTAAGCCTTGTAGGGAGTTGGTCAGGTGGCAGATTGAGATACACGAAGAATAAAAATATTGTTTGTAGACAAGCATACAGAGGCTGTAAATGGCAAATAATTCGGTGTTAAGCAGACACAGCCTTCAGTAAAATCTGACTAGACAGATGAATATTTGATTTTATCTTCTGATTTAGTAAGGGGTCCTTTCAAACTGCTTAGGTTATGCACCGGCGAAATGTGGGATCACTGTGAAAGGCGCGCTGGAAACGACGTGGAACCAACCGGCCGTGGTTAATTCCAAGGTAATGCCCCGGCAAGTTTGAGTGGGAATGCGAAAATGAAAAGAACAACCGGTCAGTTAAATATCTCGGATTTGGACATAATAATGAATGCTGTGTGTCTACCTATCGAATTTGAAGGAGTAGGTCGTGCCATATTTCGAGACAGGTTCCAGATGTGGAGGAAGACCACAGAATTCTCAGTCAAAATATTGGGTAGCACGGTTGACAACTGATAACTACCAATACGCCTGTTTCTTTGTCCTCGAATGTTGAGATCTTCTGCGGCAAGACGATACGTCACTGGCTAAGTGGTTCGCGACCCTTCTGATAAACGTGTCGCCTTCATCTTAATCATCTTAATGTGCAGAGCAGTCCATGAAGGCGATAAGTTCCTTCGAAATCGTCGGCCAGCACTCCCCAGCGACGCGGTGTCACATCCAAGAAGAACGGAATCCCAAACTATAACGCTGTAAAATCCTGAAAATTCTCATAAATGTTACTACAAATTACAACTTTCGTAATTTATCTCGCGGGTTTGCGCAAAACGTTGGGTAGATCAGAAGGGAATTATTTTTGGTGAGATTTTCTAAAACCTCCGTTCAGGTAACAACAGATATGTCTCGAAAAAAAGTTTAAAAAAAAAAAAAAAGAATCGGCTATTATCCACAAGCCAGAACTACTCTTTAAGACGTATAGGAGAGTTGAGGCATATCGACACACATTTTCCACGTGGACTGCGGTGAGCGGTCGGGTTCATGCTTCGGCAAATGTACTACAGCACTACAGCACCACACGTACACATCGGGGATATAATCGGCCGTCTTATTTTCAAGCATATAAGAACAAAATAAATGACATACACTCTAAAATTTTTTAAAATTATAAAACAGTTTCCAAACACTCGCATTTTTTGGTAATAAAACTGCCCCCAAAAAATAAACACTTTTTATAATTTAACGTCAAAAATTGCGGAAAGGCGCTACAGGATAACTGCATGCTCAAATGTACCTATGTTTTTAGATTGTTATACCAACAAATGCACTATTTATTAAACTTGGAAAAAGTTCTAAAATTAACACTAAAATTCGCTTTGATTATGCTCCTACATGTTTCGGTCTACGACCATCATCAGGGAGCCTTCATTGCAGCCTAACTAATGTTATATTTAAAAATTACGTCGTTACGTGTTATGCGGTGGTGTGGCAGCATGCTGCCACACCACCGCATAACACGTAACGACGTAATTTTTACCGAATCTTAACTTAAATATAACATTAGCTAGGTTGCAATGAAGGCTCCCTGATGATGGTCGTAGACCGAAACATGTAGGAGCATAATCAAAGCGAATTTTAATGTTAATTTTAGAACTTTTTCAAGTTTAATAAATAGTGCATTTGTTGGTGAATGAACTTTGTGTTGTATCTTATGAAATTGTTGCGTTGGACGGTGTATCTTCGTTTTCTTAGAGCATGAAATATAGGCAGACAGCATGTGGTGTTGCAGGATCCCGGATAGTTCCGTCGGTAAATGGTTAGGTTACGGGCTGCAAGGCCGAGGAGTAGTGGTTCGATTCCTGGCAAGGGCAAGAGACCTCTCCTCCCAAATCGTCCAGAGAGGCTCAGGAGCCCAACAGGCATATTCAACGGGTGCCACCAGATGTTCCTTATGAGGTAAAGCGGCCGAGGTTAAGAGTAAGTGCGGCTGTACCTCCACTTCCTCATACGCCTTCACGGTGAGGACGACAGTGACAAAGTTACATTATTTAGCATATGTTTTTTTTTTCAACTTTATAGTGCAAGAGACAGCAAAAAATCAATTAGATAAAGGGCATAATATTTAAATTCCTGTCATATACATCCATTACTCTTTAAATACCACCAGTCCCAATTATATGTATTAAAATGTGGTTTCCACCTCACAGAAAACACCCAGGTTCTCTTGTACAAACATCGATTGGTTAATGAATTTAAGGTAATAATCGCTATTCGTTTTGAGAATCGCACTAACCCGCACATACATCGTATGGACGGAACGCAATGTATGTATGCACCACTGTGCTTTAAGAGGTTACTTGCAAAGCAGAAGTACTTGAAGATAAGCTACGTAACTGCAGACATTGTGAAACTGAAATTATGAGAATGGGCGAACCTCATAAACAGAGTAAGTAACTCTGTAAATTTGATATTATTCATACCGTGCATTTTCTTATATTATACTGCACACATACGCAACAGCAGCGTACTTGGGTGACATGTGACTATCACTGTCCCTCAATAAGAAAATGTTACTAATATATTTAAACACACCAATTTGCGCACCGCATTCCGCTCATGAAACACATTATAACCTATTAAAAACTCAAAAGGAAAATATACATGAATATTTAGCCAGTTGCATTTATAGTCTTAAATGTAACACGTGATAGAATTTATGTTGGTCAGACTGGGAGAAATTTTAAAGTAAGATTTTCAGAACACAACAGATATATAAAAACAAATAATCCAAAATCTGGATACGCACTACAAATTTAAAATAATAGACACGAATATGGGATTACACAAAATATAATGCGGCAATCAAAACATGTAACAAAATGTGGCGTATGAATTGCCTCCAAAAATATTGAAAAATCCAACTTCAGGGATCCTTAATAAATCAAAAGGGCACTGACGAAATGAATCCTCTGATTACCCTTGAAAACAACACATACGTCAACACGCAGGCGCACAGCTGATACACTTCACCTCAGCAATGCCACGAAACACTTTCTCATTACGCTATATAGCCTAACGCAGGATACATCGCACGCTTCCACCGGTACGGACTCCGATCTATACTGTTTAATATAACACCTCATTTCATACATACGGTACACACTGAGTGAACATTGACAATTTTACAGGACGAGATCCCTTTGGATTATATATCGATACGGAGGTTCTGTGCACAGCCCAGACAGTATGAACGACTGCGGAAGTGTAACAGTGGATGCTCATCGCTGTGTGGTGTTCTTGTTCCAGAAACGTGGACATTTAATTGTTGAAGTGCAATCTGGCGTTTTGATATTTTAAGACTTTTAACTTTTATGATGGAAGTGCGGACGAATAGCGCCTGAAACACTTGTTGGACCTACAAAACTTTCTTGTTGATACACTCCCTGATGATGGCACCGTGCAGCCGAAACATTCAGGAGATGGCATCTGATATGAAGTGTGTCTTGTATTTTATTGTATTGAATTAGTACATTTTGTTGGTTTTAAAAATACAGAATAACTAAATACGTGTTGATAATATCCTCAATTTACCGTAGGTAAAGTCACATTTCACCAGTAAGAATTTCTCTTGGTAAAAATAACATGAGATGGGTGTCAATGTGATTAAATGTTATTATGCGCAAGTTAACTGCTCATAAGACATGACTCATTTGTGCCACACTGCTCTGCTCCCCATGTAACGGAAAATCGTGACGATAAAATTAATGTATATGTTTGAACAAGCAAACAAAGCTGCTACGTCCACATATAAACTAGACGCCGCCTTCGCTGCCGTTACAAGCCACATCTGTAACCTTCTTCTTCTTCCACACACTGTAAGAGCTTTGTTTTGTGGCCGGACTTGGTCTGTAGCAGTAATTTGTATGCGTCACAAATCACAGCTAGTTAGCAGAGAGACCCTGACGAATGAACGCCTCACACACACACACACACACACACACACACACACACACACACACACACACACACACACACACACACACACACACACTGAGGTGGCCTCTTTAACTACCAATAAACTAGCAGTACTGACGAGAACTTCAGATGCGTATAAAAGAATCTGGCCCAAGTATGTGAACATTTATCGTATAAACTATGTACGTTCCAAGTTGAAAAGAATTTGGTCTATGTCTTACATTCTGGTACTGATTAATCAGGGGTGATAAAATTGAAGAACTAGCTACGGATAAGAACTCGTTTCACATATTTGGGCGGAAGTAATTTCAAGACAGCACACATGACGAGTCCTGCCCAGCCCTGTCACCCATCATTATCGATTAGTTCCATATACTTCGCATGATCCGAGGGCGAATACCTTGACCTGCTACTCTGGCTGAGGTTCTGTGTGATTTTCTCCATTTTCTGCGTCTCGTAGAAGTACAGTTGTCCCTGCGAACACACTGCAGACATACGAGGCAGTGGTGGTAGAGCTCCAAACATTCTAAACCTCGGCACTGGATGGAGGTCAGTGGTCAGCTTCATGAACCGGCCGCTTTGCTGCCTGCATCCAACGAACATGAATCTGGGTGGACCCCAGAGCTGGTCTGGGCGCTTAGATGTAAAGAAAAATTCCGCCTATTCGACAAAACGGACCATGATTCCAAGGCCGTCCAGGACGTAGTCTAGTCACTATACCAACTGAGCTATCTTGGCTCCTTGCGCGAACCAGTTATGCTGTTAAGCACAACAGTGTTACAACATAAAGCCAAACGACAAAGCCTTAACAAATGTGCAAAATTTCAAACAGGGTCTACATGGAAGTACACGTACCAATACAGCAGAATTAAAATATGGAAAATAATCGAGAGAAGATTAAATTCGGGGAACTTTACCTGCCATAAAGTTAAGAAACTTTCATCGTCCTGTCTCCAAACCGACAGCTTTAAAACTTAAATACACTAAACTGCAATTTTACCGAAGCCCGTTATTGTACCCCCAGTAAAGAATATGCATACTGCAGTTGGGATGTTCGATATTAACTGGAAATGTTTAATACGATCCACAGGGACCTACGACAAGGGAAATTACACAGTACGACCTTACGGTTCTCCCCAGTGTCACAGTGTTCTTACCAAAGGCCGTCAAAATGGTTCAGCCGACTCAATAAAATTGGGGACACACACAGACACGCTCGAATATAACACAGTGATCTCTGCGACTCGGTTTTTAAAGAAATATATATAGGGGGAGTTTTGAAGTATGGTAATGGAGAAGGACGGAGAAGATCGGTTGGACCGATCGTGTGGAAAATGGAAAAGTATTACAAAACGTAAATGGACAAAGGAATATCCTACATGCAAGAAAAAGAAGGAAGGTTAAGAATTGGTAACATCTTGCGTAAGAACTGCCTTCTAAAACACGTTATTGAAGGAAAGAGAGAAGGGACGTGAAGGAGAGGGAGAAGATGTAAGCAGCTATGACATTAATGAAACGACAGGATACTGCAATTTCGAACAGGAATCACTGGATCGCAACCTCAGGAGAACTCGCTTTAAATGAACACATGGACCTGTCGCAAGACAGACTAAGCAATGAATGAATAAAATAGGCCACAAAGACGCCGTGTATGTGGGTGAAAGGAGAAAAAAGAAACACACAGACTACGGAAATACAGTCTTGTATATGCACACACTACATATAATGATCGTCACCGAATGGAGGCTACGTTTTGCCTGCCCTGATGACGGGGCGGGCAGCACTGGCACAACAGCAATTGGCAGTCTCCAGTGCCGGGAAGACTGCAGTGGACCAGTTCAGGCTAAAGACTGTCCTATTACAGGTGCATAGGCAGAAAAATGACAAACCGACTTCTGGACTGTCTTTGGACGGACTCGTAACTTATCTGGGATATAGATGTTGCTCCACCTAGGAGGGACGAGGTAACGGGGGAATGGAGGAGATTGCACAACGAGGAGCTAAATGATTTGTACTCCTCACCCAATATTGTGCGGGTGATAAAATCGAGA
>Ga0123357_10005588_pt1 | contig 15109 bp, 11 predicted proteins | sample TergutEmb28metaG_FD_89873 | JGI IMG/M metagenome (GOLD analysis project Ga0123357, IMG submission 89873) | Embiratermes neotenicus P4 segment gut microbial communities from Petit-Saut dam, French Guiana - Emb289 P4 | ecosystem: Host-associated > Arthropoda: Insects > Digestive system > Gut ... | reverse complement strand
TTAAACATGGTATATACTCTCCGTTTTTTTCTCTTCAAAATGCAGTTTGTTTCATAATTCTAACTTATTTGGTTCCTGTTTTATTCACATTTTATATACAGAGTGTGCTAAAATTTAAAAAAATAATTCCAGCGCCAAAAGGTTAATCAGTAAATTAAGTTGTGTTAGACTAAGTTAATACAATTCATCCCATTTCGTCTTCAGAAAAATATTCAAAACAATATTACATTCAGTCCAACATAATGTGTTGGACTAACTACGTACTATTGTTTTCAATATTTTGTGTGGATTAGAAAGCGTAGTGTAAACACAATGGGATGTCATATATCAATATTTTATTAGTATGAACTTAAATGACCATTTTGTGACTGCAGGCATGCTGCAAGGAATTGCTCCAGTGAATGTTCTCGCTGATCATTTCATTCTGTTTGTTATGCCAGCAGCAAATGCATTCTGCTTGTTGTTGCCTTAGTCAGCAAATGCTGTCGATACACTTGGGATCCTACAGAGTAAATGGGTAAACTGGTGCCTCTGACTCAGCTGAAATTCCATATGTATTGGATGCATACAACTCTGATACAATTCAGTGTTTCTTCACCCCTTAATAAGCTCCACAAAGAATGCAAATTGTGACAGAAGAGGGAAATAAAGATCATAAAGAACTTGTCTGTTAACCGGCTACTGCAAATTGATGTGACATTATATACTTGATTTACTTTTCATTACTGCAGTGATTTCTTTGAAATGCACACAGGTCATTATGGCAAGTTCCTTCCTAATTGTTGATCTTGATGTACTTACTGACCACTCAACATCCTGAAATTAGATGCTCGTCTACAAGATCCAAAAATGTAAGTTACTGCCTCACAGAGAATGCAGCCTGTGCCCACTATGAAGAACAAGTGATTAATCCTGTATATGGAAATAATCTGTCTTTATTGTGGGAATCATTTGACACATGCAAAAACACTGTGCAGCAAAATGCAGTTTCTCACTGTTTCCACAGATTTTGTATGTGGTTACCACTGGGCTCTAAATAGTTAGGCACATATTTCTGTCAGTTCCTCTTATGAACAGATATTACGTTACCAGATGGAAGGAGCTAGAAGAGGCTGCGAAAGAGTCTCATTATAACATGGACCCACAATGGAGTGTGTTTCCTGTCAGGCTTTGACAATGTTTCACTGTTGAATGGAGTGCTTGAGGCATACAACCGTTCTCTCTCTTTCAGCAGGCTCTGCTGTAGCTGTGGATTCTTGGTCACAATTGCTATCTGTGTTTCCAAGTCCCGGCTTACAGACCGACACCCTGTCGATAAAAAGAAATACTCAAACTCACATTGAAACCTAAAAGAAGAGTCTCTGGAAGTAACTCACAGTTGTACTTTACACATTACTGCTTCAGCCAACTTATGCAAAGATAATAAAGCTGGTCAAACTCTTTCCCAATTCTCAAGATGAGATTTCAGCAACCATCAATACACATATCTTTGAGGAAAATCTGCCCACAGTTTGTGTTACATTTCCAAGGCACTGAAGACAGCAGATAGCCAAAGAGGTTGCTGATCTAGGACAGCATATAAACTTAAACATGAAGGATGCAGATATTGGTGAATTACAGTATCTCACTGACACAAAATGTTGTTCAACAAAGACTTCAGTGTATTTCAACAATTGAATGATCTCTGCCAGTTGACCAAATAAGATGAGGCATTTCTCCACTGCTGGTTATAATCTTGGGATTAAAAACTCTTGGCTTAGTTTTGAAGAAAACAGATGAACTAACAAATATGACTGAAAAATAAGATGGTAATGGAAAGAGAAATTCATAAGTGTGTAGAGGCAGTAAAAATGGGCTTGCAGCAAGGAGACTTATGAAGAAGTGCAAATGGCAGGTGTTAGGCTTAAGCTGGATAAATTCTTTACTGAAGGGGAAAACCTATCACTTCAGTCAACACAAAACAGGCTGCTACTTATGCAGCCACCCGCATTGAATCATAATCATATTTACTCTCCTTATTTACGGAAACCTTTGATTTTATGTTTAGAACTGCAGTACTTTAATGAACATTAAATAGTTGTTTAGTGACATTTATTACATAGAATTTGTAAATTTCATAGATCTTCCAGTGTTCTGAAACACGCAAGTTAATTCTATGGGAAAATGTGCTCCCTGTTCAGAGCCAGCTCGACTCACTAGGTGAACTGGGTTGTCGCCTCAGGCAACAAAATTTGGGCAAAAAGTCAGGAAGCATGAATGTACTTCCCTTGTAAACAATGGAAGATGAGACTGATTACAGAGCAGCAAGCCTAAGTTTCACCTACGGCAGTCAAAAACTTTTGAGCCAGCCCTGCCCATTACACAAGGTCTGTTCAAAATGTTCTTCTGCTGATTAAATAAAAGAAAATACATATCAGCTAAATTATATAAACATTATCCCCTTTGAAATAGTCCTCTCGTGCACTGCACCAATACAATTATTCCAACTGTGTTTCCGTTCCCCCCTTCCCCAGCATTCCATAAACAATTTCGAAGGAATAGGGTTTAGCTGCTCTAGCATTCTATTTCCTGGGGGATAAAGGTGGCCGGTGAGTACGGATGGCAACCTTACCACCTTCATGTGCCAACTGTCTTGAAGCCTCAACCTCCTGGAAGCCTCTGGGCCTGTCCAGTCCTGTAATGGGATTGCTCTAGCATTCTGCATTGTATTTCCTCTACATGTCCAAATTGAAATCCTCTCAAGTCAAATCTAAATTCTGGGAACACGGTAAGAAGGCTATACATGGCTGTTAAAGCTGATAATTTATGGATCAGGGGGCAAGCAGTAAGTGCAGGTGCAAAATGCATGTTCAATTATATGTATATAACTCAACAGTCTGTGGCTAAAGGTTCTATGTCTGGTGCTGAATTATTTTTGCAAAATTCGTCTATAAGTACAGGTGTGTGAATTATGTGGAGGCATAAATTATGCAAGTAAATATGGTATATCAGTTTCTTTGCTAGACCACAAAAGGATCCATTTACATGGTGCAGCAAAAACAATATTAAAGTTGTAATTTGTAGTGTTTGTTCTACCTAGCCATCACAAAACTGTCATTACATCCAACTTTCTAAAGCTGTAAGTAAAACTGCTTATAAGGTTTTAATTAGGTATTACCCTGTTTCCAATCTAAACTTTTATATCTAAGCACTGTATTAACTTACGAAAGGAATAACATCAATATGTATGATACACTTACCAAAATTTGGGGAGCCAATGAAGGTCAGAATGGGCAAGTGCTGACCTGGCAATGTATACCACAATCCCTTTGCATGATAAGTCCACCCCTGTTTTTGAAATTCGGCCATCTGTATGCGGTCTTCCTGTCCAGAGGTTTCAACTTGCTTAAGGAATTCTGATGCTACCAACGTGTAGCCTGCTGGAATTCCTCCTGCTGGACCACGTGCTCCGAGAAAACCATTTGCCTGTCCACATTTCAAATAATTTTCAGCAAAGGCAAAAGCATTCCTTATAAACAAAAGAATAAAAATAAATACTTCATTATTAGATTCTTTCCGGACTTAAAAGATATAAGAACCCACAGGGTTTACTCAGAGACAGCTGAGTATCATACACACAGGGATTCATGACAGTGTCTTAACTTCAGGGTAAGATCCTGAAATTAAGAAGCATGAATTACTCTGTATGTAAGTTTACTAATAGCATGTACATTATTAATAACAGAACATAGTTTTTGTTCCAACTCCAACATATGGATGGGAACAATACTTCATATTACTGACCCCCTACATTCATATTTTCTTAACGCGTCCCAGCCAGCCATAAATTTTTGGTCCCTATGAAGCATCTATAAGGGGTCAGGATATTGTATATTTTAGTAGAAAGAACAGCTTTCTCTATCTGAGCTACTGAGGCTGAGACACTAATTCATGCATTCCACTACTAAATGGTAGATGCAAATATTTACAGCAATGGAGATTTATCCTAAATTCAAAAATTATGGCATGTTGTAATCAGTCCAATAAATAACAGTACAGGTAAAGGCCATGATTTGGCACTGGAACCCAACTAGAATGTAATCTATAACTAATCTCATCTGCACTTTCGAATACTAACAGTGGGGTGTGCCATTAGAATGTTATATGCAGCAGCAGAGTGACTGATCACAGAAGCAGTGTACTCCCTTGTCAGGTTGAAGTACCCTGTTGCAAGATGTATGACGGAACCTGGTAAAGCAGTCTCAAACAGCTGTGTTGTCACTTGACTGTCCTGATGGAATCCCAGTTGTCCCATTTCCACAAATGGGAAAATCCATGTATCTCCTGCACCTGCATCAGTACATTTTAAATGACTCCATTTCTGCACCGAAAAAAAATTATATTACTAAATTATAGCTTTATTTTCTTAGTTTACTCATTGATTTTTCTTCAAAAAACAATCAACATGTGATCAGGAAATGTAATTAACTCTGAACAAACACCATTAATGCTGAAGTTCCCCTCAATGGCCACAATCCTGAACTAACATTTCCATCCTCATACCCTTCCTTCCAGAAACCTATTTTAATATTATCTTCCCATCCCTCTTTGGCCACCCAAGTGGATGTTCCCCAAGAGGTTTTCCCAGTGTTATATGCACATTCTTGCAGCAAGTGCATGAATATAATATTTTCAAGAAAGATGATACATTAGACAGTCAGTTTATGTTTTCCTCTTATAAGTATTCAGATTTACTATCCTGAACAGAAATAGTAACCACTGTCATCCATGAAAAGGAATGTCGGATCTCCCAGTATTATAAGGATGACGATGCCTTGATTTTGACTGAGGAAAATGTTTACTGGTCAGGAATAGCAGATCTAAAATATTCAAGCAGTCACTGGATGGCAGTTGGATTTCAATTTGGAAAAACAAATTACTGTTTGTGAATATGGAATTTTAAATTGTCTGGTACTACAGTGCTGGTCGCCATATTTTAACGTGGGAATAAGTGTATTAGCACTGAAATTTAAACACTTGCATGGGAAAGGTTAAATGTGTATATGCCTTTTTTCATATAATAATAGTAGACTTGCCAAAACTCTCTTGCTGTGACATGGCTGATCTGTAGAGGCTACAAATACTTTGTCTTGCTGCAGACTCAAATTCTTCCCTCTTTCCATCATACGGATGACATTTCCAACTGGAATGGAGCTGTACTTTGTTCCTTTCACCTAGCTGAAGCGAGAATTCACTCACTCGAGACACCAGATCATCATAAAAGTCTGCCAGAGGGCCACAATCTTCTATCAGCACGTAACGATCTTGACGGTTTGTGAAGTAATCATTACTCAAGTTTGCCCTGTGTCAGAAAATATACTGAATTAATATTACAGTTACATTTTGCTGGACAGTGCATGTTGACTTGCAGCTTACAGACTACACATTCAGCCCTTGTGTGTCACACACTGTGGAAGGAAATGCAATAATTTGTTGCCAGTAACACTAGCGATAAATTGTTTGAAGAGACAATTAGCACTACAATTTTAGTGGACTAGATAAACGGCACTGAAATTTACAAAACTTGAAAGAAAGTACATGAAACCAGAACAGTCGAAACACAAGCCTGTGTGTAGGTATGGATGGTCAAATGTTTCAGATGATGGAAGGATAAGGTTATAGTGTAACTTCAAGAACTGGTCCAAATGTGGAAGGATGTCTGAAATGGGAAGACACGATCATCAATTACAGTCTGGACCACTATGGTAGAGTCAAGAGTATTTGAAACCAAAAACAACAAAAACCTAGATTAAGTTGTTTTTCTGACATCAAAAAAATTATCCACTATGAATCTCTTCCTTCAAAACAGTCAGCCAAATACCCTACATTCAAATTTTGTTATTTGTGTAGCAGTGTATTCACTGCAAAGTGTTCAGAGTAATCTGATAGCAGTACACAGAACAATATCAGTGGAGATACTTCCAAGAAGGCAGAGACATGGGAATGCAGGGAAAAGCTCTTCACTTTAATAGAAGTTTTATATCCTCTTTGAATTTTTTTGACACATATCACAACCCTGTTATCAGTCCTTCATGCTGCCACACTTCTATAAAAATGTATGCAATCTGTATGTACGCATGCATCTACATGCATAACTCACCCACTAATAAGCAGTGAGTTGTCAAACAGGTAAACTTTCATATGCTGCAGACCAATCACTTCATTGTAACGCTGCGGCATAAGGCTCCGTAATATTCCACGCAAAGCTGGTGTATGGTAGAGAGACACCTGGTAAAAGATTACAACCAAAGTATCTTGTGGTGAATTTTGTTTCTGACATGTGAATTACAGCAAAATTATCCACACAGAAGATGCAGGATACCACACTTTGTCTTTTATTGACAAGTACAAATCTGGCTCAAATTAGCCACTACAGTGATTGGCTCTGGGCTGTATCATCAGAATTATTTCTGGGAACAAACAAGACAAAAACAAGTTTAAACATTTAATAATAATCTGGCTTGAATAAAATAAATAAAGAAGGGTATTTCTGTAATTACCTGACAGAGATCTGGGTACTGAGCAAGAAGTGGCTGCAGCATGTGACAAGAGTTGTGCTTGCCTCTTGAGCCCCTTGTATAATCTAGCAACATTTTCACTTTCAGCTGTTCCCCATGTCTTCCCAGGCTCTCGCCAATGGCAGCAACCTGTGAAGATTTGTGTTATCAGAGTGATCATATGCAAAGTGATATCATTCATTAGTATTCAGCCTTGAAGGCTGGGCTTGGCAGGAACCAGAGCCCAGTCATGTGACCAGTATGGCTCTGGCACACTGCATCGTGGGCAAGTTCTTGAGGGTAGTTTACCATTGCCTTCCCCCGCCTTTAGACGTTCCCACTTTAGCCGCCAGGTGCCTCCGTCCGCGACGCGAGAGATCCTAGCAGCGAAAGGTGGAACTGTGGGCGAGAAAGATGTCCGGTAGTAATTTTGCATGAATTCCGACTTCCACATAAATTCAGGGATCTTTTACATGCCGCAAATCTACAACATGGGACCGACGGCTTTACTTCCCCTCCGAAGGAAGGCGTGCTGAGGATTTTTTTGCCATAAAAATCCGATGGCTTCGGCCGGGTTTAAACCTGCAAACTTGGGTACTAAAGGCCAGCACGCTACCCCTAGACCACCGAAGCCGATCAAAGTGATATATCAGATCCTAAAACAAATAATGAAATGGCAGTGCCATAGCTTAGGTGCTTAGTTACTTGTATCTCACTGCAGAGGCCTGGGTTCAATCCCAGGTCATTCCATGTGGGATATGTGGTGGACAAAGTGGCACTGGGATGGGTTGTTCAAGTGCTTTGGTTTCTCTCCATTACAGTATAATTCCATCAATACTCCACACTCATTCACTGATCTGTCACCAACACTGTATGATCAGCAAAGGACAGCATTATTAAATAACAGACTAAAGATAAAACAAACTGTATCTCTATTCCATGTGTTGCAGTTGAGTGGTTAGATGGTGCAAATCCAAGTCTTGGCCTGGAGGCCAGCTAGCCAATAAATCCCCCACCCCCACAAAGTAAACCATTACTAATTTCTTACACATCCTTCAGAATTTATCATTCATTATCATTTCCCCTCAAATGTTACACAAACAAGTCAGCTGTGAAAGCTTTGTTAAATAAACAAAGGTACCAGTCACCTGAAATGAATTACCAGATTCAGGTGAATGAAATTTCCATTTAAAGTTCCTGCAGAAACTGATGTATTTGAACACTGAAATGACGGAAATTGGATATTAAGAAAGAAACCCCTTAGACAAGGCAACAGTAAATCACGATTTCAATGTAAAATCTTTCACGCTTTGTCTGTATTCATGAAGACTTAAAATAATTTTATTAACTAATATTGCTTGGACCCAAATAGCATTACTTAAAATTGATGCTAAATAAGTCTACCTTCAGGCACTTCATTTTTCTCCATATTTCACCTTCTACAAAGAACAGAACTTGTTACGATGCCTTACATTTCTAAGTACTGTTATACAATGAAATGTTCAGACACTCAGGAATGAAGAATCTGAAAAATTTCTTGTTTGACCCATTTAAAATCCTGCAATTGCTGGATTATGGATTCTGTAATGGCAAACAGTCCTTTGGTTCTTTGTATGTAAGTTCCCCTGAGAATCATCTTTTAACCAGTTTTTACTGTGTGTGCAGATTATACAAACATTTCATGTCCACGTGTAATGTTAAAATTGTCTTTTGAAGTATTTGACAACACCAGACATCAACCTACAGTTGCAGCCAATGGGAATAATATAACAATTTCCAATGAATTCCAAGAAACACAATTTATCATATTAGATATACTTAATTGCCACTATTTCTACACTGTTTATCCTGTGATGTTTATTGACATGTATAATTTTTTATTGAAGAATTATGCCAACATTGAAGACATTTAACCTTTTGGCGCCAGAATTATTTTTTTAAATTTTAGCACACACTGTGTATAAAATGTGAATAAAACAGGAACCAAATTTGTTAGAATTATGAAACAAACTGCATTTTGAAGAGGGGGGAAAAAAAGAAAAAGAAAAGAAAAGAAAAAAACCAACAACAACAGAGAGTATATACCATGTTTAAAATATTCAGTACCTGTATTTGTTGAATAAATATATAAAATGCAACGTTTAGAGGTTAGTGGTGCAGTACGACCACTACAGGGGTCGTTAGGCGTCAAAGGGTTAATTTATTTTATAAAAATTTTCCAGCAGTATGCATTATACAATTATTTTAAAAAGTTCTTATAAAATCAAACTATATTCGAACATGTTTCGGTGGTGGCCACTTTCCCTGTTGATGGTGGTGGCCTCCACTGAAACATGTTGGAATGTGGTTTGATTTTATAAGAAATTTTTAAAATCATTCTGTAGTGCATACTCTTGGCACAATTTTTAGATCAATAACGCGATAAAGATGCACAGTGAAAACATCTATGTGAAATTTGTGGATGGTGATCAATTCAGTTAGTTCTTACCAACTGTTCCTCTAGGTGACCAGTTCCCAAATACAAAGATGCTAACGTTATCCTTTGCTTAGCTGTCCGACACTTCTCCACTACTGTCGTGTAGAATACACTAGGCTCATGTATAACAGTAATCTGAAAAGAAAAATAATGGAACATGGAAAATTCTTATGACATTTTCTCACGAATATGATGCGGGCATATGTACAACATATTAGTCTTGCTTCATGAAGTCTAATTTAACACCAAAAGCCTAACAAATATCAGAAACCTGATGTTGGTAAAAGCAGGTCATAACTCCACTATCTGGAAGAGTTTTGTTCATACTAATAAAACATGTGACTTACACAGTAATAGGTTAATTTGGTGACAACGTTACTGCTGAATACACTTATTTCCTATGACAACATAACTTAATGCAAGAAGCCTTATCTCAAGTGGGGAGCATTTTACAGTGCATCTCATCTCCATCCATTCTTGTGCATAATGTGGTGATATGGTAGATGAAAGTTCACTTTCTAATTTTGTGACACTTTTCTTTGCAAGCCTTATAATTGGCCTTCAACTTTGAATGGATTGCCATTTTATATTCTCAGGGGCAAAGTGTCAAACGCTGATTAATCATTCATATTGTTAAGATAAGACACATGTAAATTCAGGTCATTTTGTGACCAGCTTCACACCAGGCTGACTGGGGTAAAATACTATGTCAAAGGATTTTCAGCCAAATAAAAACACTATACAGTGATGACTATAAATGTCACCAGTCATTGTGGAAGGTGCTTGTTTACAGTCAGTTTGAAATATTTTAGCGTTTAAAATTTTTTAAATTTTAAATTTATTAATTTGTACAACCTGACATTTCATTTTTAAGCTTGTCATGTGTTGACGGATACAAATCAAATACACATAAATCACACCTTTTTTCCATCCAATGCGAAGCAGGGAGCAAATGTATGCAGCCACACCAGGCCGAAATTATCGAATTCATCTGCCAACGCTTTTGGTATATTTTGTTTTTCATGTGAAACTGCAGCTTCTTGATCCGCAGTCGCCATTTCTGGTTTCTGTAGAATTAAACTTAATCTTCGGAGCAGTTCCATCTTCGTACTTATCCGTAGTCTTATACTATCGCCTTCTACAAACCTGCAAACATACGAACTGTTCACACACTACATACGACCTAACCTATTACACACACTACACACGACCTAACCTATCACCGTGCACGGAACGTGACAGTAGTGAATTATGAACATGGTACTAACCATTTCGGCCACTTCCAAACGTACTTTTTCATTTTTTACGAGACATTTTAAAATAAATGCATTTTGACCTTATCTGTTACGTCCAATGAACGCAAGCAAGATAGAAACACTTCTCAGTTCAGCCATTTTTATACCGTACACCAATGTTAGCAATCTAAATATCCCTGCAACTCTGCAGTGTATCACGTAGTTTGCACCGTTTCTCTAAGTTACCACGATGGCAGCACGGTTCGGATCACAGATTATCTAGTAGGTTCGGATGATGCTAATATATCAGACATATTGTCGAATGGTAAGGATATTGATAGAAGATGAACTGGAAGAAAGGGATTTGGAAGGAGGCGAATGTGGCCCCACGGAGGCATTCTGTACTTTAAGGACTAACCGCGAAAAACCGCAATCAGGTAGCCGGTGTCCCGACAGAAATTACAACCGGGCATCTCCTGAATACAATTCTGGACCACCGCAATCCCCTGGGCTGCAGTCTGTCTTTAGGGCAGGTTAAAAATAACCACGTTTGTAAAATTGTAACGATCTTGAGAGATGTGAGGTTCCCACGTCGTTTGTTTGAGGATTCCGGTCGTCTGAAATGTTGCGCTGTGTAGCGGGAAATTTATATAGTCCGACGTTTCGAAGGCGCTACTCTCCGTTGAAATGTTGGTAATCTGCATTTACCCGATGGCTAGGTTACGGTGGGTCGGTCAGAGAAGAACTCCTATAGGGCATACCAACCCTGGAAGATGAAAGTGCTACGCTCTTCCGAAACGTCGTTCTATGTTAAATTACGTGCTACATACAGTAACATCCTAGAAGACCAGAATCCATCTTTAATCATCTTGTCTATGTATCAATGTAAGTTTAGTGTAAAAGGTTTTGTAAATATTGTAGTAATATGGGATCCCAAGTTAATTACATGTTTATAACATTGTATGATGTGGAAATTATACCCTTTAAAGGTGACACCTGAAAATTCCTTTGTAGTTGAAACATATGACAGAGCCATTAATATCACAATAACATGCATATGTTATGCTCATTAAACAGTTTTGTGTAGAGCATATCACTTTTTTAATGGGGGTTATATGTTTCATGGAAACTGTGCCCTGCTAGGAACAGCGATTGATTTACAATTTATGCCACCATATCAATCATTCATGTCTTGTCAGTATGAGTTACTGCATGCAGAGGGTATCAAATAGTTATATATTGAATTTGCCTTTTTGTGTACCAAGAGAATGGGAGTTGAGTAGCTCAGTCAGGTTAGTGACTAGGCTACAGACTTGGTAAGGGAGGTATCAGGATTCATTACCTGGCTGAGATAAGAGATTTTTCTCATCTTCCAATTGTTCAGAATTGCACGGAGGGCCTCCCAGCTTCCTATTCACTGACTACTGGGGACCCATTTTGCAGAACCAAAATGGCCAGATCATGATGCTGACAACTTGCCTCCATCAAGTTCCAAGGTTAAGAATATGCAGAGCTGGATTTCCACTCATTCATATGCCTTCTTGGTTTAAGCCAAAGGACTCTATGTTCACCTTAGTTTACAAAAACTCATGTTCAGGAGAACAAATGTGTGAGGTCTTGCAAATTTCTCAACATCTGTATGTACACATATGCTTGTTTAGTACATAATTAAATGTGACTGGTTGGATGGAATTAAGCATAAGGTTCTTGTATGAGGCCACACATTTCTCCTCTGTGATGCTGACTGTGGTGCAATTGAAAGATGAAATTGCTCACGCTGAGTGGTGGGATAAATGGATAAGAAGAAGAAGACTTAAGCAATCTTTTGGGTGTCGCTGAAATGAGTAGAGAGTGTCTGAAAGATCTTCCAAATCTGAACATAAGGTCTACCAAAAGGACTCTTGTTTTGGATAAGCATAAGTTGGATGTGATAAATTCTATAAGACATTAATAAGAACAGTGGCAACATACCGAGCAGATCTTTGGCACTGAATAAAGATATTGCGAAATGGCTGGCTACTTTCGGAAGAAAAGTTTTAAGAAGAATGTCTGGGGGGAATTAAAGTAAATGAAAAATAGAGAAAGTGACATAATGCAGAATTAATGCAACTGTTTGGACATTTAGATATGCTTTCATTTGTCAGAATTAGTCAATTGAATTGGACTGGTCATGTTAACAAAATGGATAGTAAAAGAAAAGTAAGTCAAGTATTTAACAGTAATCCTTAGGGAAATCAAAACTAAGAGAGAGAGAGGGAGAGAGAGAGAGAGGTGGTAAAATGGTGTACAAATAGATATTAATAAATGCAAAATTACAAATTGGAAAGATAGGTCAAAAAACAGAGTCGACTGGGAGAAGCCCATTAAGGAGGTGAAGGTCTGCATTGGACTGTCATACCATTGAATAAGAATACGAGTAAGAAGCAGAAGAAGACGAAAAAGGAGAAGAAGAAGAGAAGGAAGACGAAGAAGACGAGGAAGACGAAGAAGAAGAAGAGGAGGAGGAGGAAGAAGTAGATGAGGAACAGGAAGAAGAAGAAGAAGAGGAAGAAGAAGCAGAAGAAGAAGAAGATGAGGAAGAAGAAGAAGAGGAGGAGGATGTGGGGAATAACACAGAATTTACTTACAGTCTATAAATCCTTCTTGGTACTACAAAACCAAGGATGTCATAGTATGAAAATAATGTAATACACTTTTAAGTATGTGATCAGTGCAGTTGTTATAGTCAACCTGCGTGAGTGTTATGTTATAAAGCCAAAAACCATAGTCAGAAAAACATAGCAAAGTATCTGTGTCAAAAATGCACTTATTTTGATATCCACATTCCTTAATGAACTTTAATTTGCAGAAAGTTTTACACTGTAGAAGAACTGAGCCAAGAAATAAGCTTTCATTGCTGGCATAAATACGAACAGGTTTCATTTTAGGCGATTTCTTTTTGTGCGATTTCGCTTTAAAGCGACTTGGAAATTTACAACAGTTTTCGAATTTGCATGATAATTTTTTGGTTTAACGCGGTTTGGCATAGACACAATGCGACTTTTTTTTCGGTTTAACCCTTGATTAACGCAGTATGCCATAGATGACGGCTGGCCGTACTTGCCTTGTGTGGCAGGCTAACAGCAAGTAATGTCACTGTCACGCCGCCAATCACATGTGTGGACTGATTACGTTGGTGGTATATTTACACAGCTGCTGTAGTTTTTCCTTGAACAACATTGGCGTTTGTTACCAAAATAAGTGAGAAACATAAATCTACATCACCTGGTGTAATCCAAGTGAAAAAACCAGCGAAGGACAACTAGTACGGAAGAGAAATTAGACGCAATTAGCCAACTCGAAAAAAGTGAATTAATTGTTGACAAATGCCATAATGTTAAATTCGCTCATATTAGCATAAGTGCAATTCGTTAAAATGCCGATAGAATTACAGAAAGGGCTAAGTCAGGAACTAAAGGGTTTGTGTAGCAAGACTACAACAGTCCAATCAGAATGAACCATACCAAAAACTACAGACACGAATGTCTTGCATTTTTATCTCATTAGAAATAAATAAATGTATTGTATATGAATATATATATAGGCGGACCCCCCGTATTCGCGGGTAATACGTTCCAAGACCCACCGCGGATAATACCGAACGGTATATATATAACGCGTTATTCGTGTAACATACATAAATACGATAAGGTTTAATTGATAAATTGAGCACAGTAAGATATTACTAACATTAAATGAAGTAATAATAAAGTGTACTGTACACTACATTGTACAGTTACAGTGTACTTTCTCTCTCTTTCTCGTACGTATGAAAGTAAGGGATACTGAGGTTTTAGCCTAATCCCTAAGAGACGATAGAGCAATGAAAAAATACAGTACCTTTACTGTACAGTACCATGTAAAGTCTCAAGGGATGACAGAACAATAAAAATCATTCCTTTCCATCAAAGCGCTGCATAAACAATAAAAAAAGTGTTATTGTTACACATTTTACGATGAAAATCATACGTACGTCCCTTTACATAACCTGAAATAAGAAAACTTTATTTGTTAAAAAATATTTGAGCCTATTGTGGGTATTTACCGACTTCTCTGTTCTTCTTGTTGCTTTCTGGACACAAGCGATTCGATAATGCGGGAACGTTAGAAGCAGAATGGTTGCAAGTTTGCGTGTAAGCGTGGATACGTGGACAAAGGAAGATGAGTCAAGCACTGCGCGCGTTTGTGCTGCTGGATTTCACCGTGTTACGGCCCGTTCTCGCTTGGCGCGCGTTTTGAAACTTATGAATCGTTTATTTATTTAATTTTCCAATTTTTTTTTTCGGACCGCGGTAAACCGCGGATGACTGAAACCGCCGATATTGAATCCGCGGATACGGGGGTCCGCCTGTGTGTGTGTGTACACGCACACACGAAATTGCAGATCAACAGGCGAAGGAAGCAGCAAACAACAAGGATATTGAGGAGTGTTACACTAAAATACCAAAAAGTGTAGTGATAAGTGAAATAAAAGAGTGTTAAGCGGTTGCAAAGGGAATGGATGGAAACAACAAAAGGTGCAATAACAAAAGCATTCTTTCCCGAAATAGAAGACAGGCTAAAAATGAATCTGAACACAACACCCAACTACAAGACAACAGTGACTGGTCATGGCAACATAAATGCTTATTTATACAAGTACAAAATAACAGACAACCCAACGTGTCCTTGCCGAAAAGTTCCGCAAACAGTACAACACGTTGTATTTGACTGCCCTCTCCTAGAGACAGAAAGGGGAAAACTAAAAGCAGTGGTGACAAGGTCAGAAAGCTGGCCAGTGAGCTGTAACAAACTAGGAACAAAGTACCATAAACATTTCAAAG